>WNFZ01001115.1_pt1 | contig 39214 bp, 10 predicted proteins | sample 5400081 | NCBI WGS metagenome assembly WNFZ01 (sample SAMN13153365, study PRJNA577476) | soil metagenome | isolation source: 80 cm soil or saprolite under grassland replicate 1 | place: USA:California | collected 2016-06-15
CGGCCTTCGAGGTTTATCGAGGTTAAGTACCAAGGCATTGTCGTTGGCGACTCGCAGCTTCCCCTGGAAGGTCTCTTTTGGGAATCCGTGTTCCATCCGTGTTCCATCCGTGGCTCGCCTGAAAATCTTGTCGGAAATGAAAGATTTCTTCTTATAGTGGTACGGATACCACGGATGGAAGATTGACTTGGTGAAGATTTTCGTCATGCGCCCGTCCCGCCTCCGTGGTCCAACTCCAGGCTTGAATAGACGGCGCCATGATGCATTCTAAACAACCTGTTTCCGCATTCAATTGACGTATGAAGTCTGTTCTCACGCGGCTGTCGTGTCTTTGCTTTTTGGGCGGCATGCCGGTTTTCGCCAACCGGATCCTCCTCAACGAAATTATGTACCATCCGGCGCCGGACACGCCGGAAGACAACGGGCTGGAATGGCTTGAACTGTATAACAAGGACACCAACGCCGTGAATCTAAAAGGCTGGCGTTTCAGCAAGGGCATCAGTTTCACCTTCTCCAACGACACGGTGATCGCCCCCGGCGGATACCTCGTGGTGGCGGCCAATGTGGCCAAGTTCCACTCCCGTTACCCCGGCGTGGCCAACGTGGTGGGCGACTGGAATGGGGTGCTGAGCAACAACGGGGATCAAATTGATTTGGATCGCGCCGATGGCGAGCAGGAGGAGAGCGTGGAGTACGCCAGTGAAGGGGATTGGGCCATCCGCCAGCGCGGCCCGGATGACTTGGGACACCAGGGATGGATCTGGTTCACCGAAGCCGACGGGATGGGGCGATCGCTCGAGTTGGTCAACCCCGCCATGCCCAATCAGTACGGCCAGAATTGGGCGGCCAGCCTCGTCCCGGACGGCACGCCGGGCGCCGCCAACTCCGTCCTGCGGGCCAACATCCCTCCGCTGATCCTCGACGTGATCCATTCCCCGGCGGTGCCGAGGTCAACGGACACCGTCGCCGTGACCGCCCGCATTCTCGATGAATCGACCAACGGGTTGACCGTCTCGCTTTTTTTTCGCGTCGACGTCAATCCGCAGATCAACGCGTTTACGCGGGTCCCGATGTTCGATGACGGGGCCCATGGGGACGGCGCGCCAGGCGACGCAGTTTACGGGGCGATTCTGCCGGCGCGGCCCGATGGCACGATCGTGGAATGCTACGTGCAGGCGACGGATTCCTTTTCCAATGCGCGCACCTGGCCGGGCCCGACGCTGCCGACCGGCACGCAGACCGCCAACCTGCTGTATCAGGTGGATGATTCGGACTACAGCGGAGATCAACCCATCTACCGTCTCATCATGACCCAAGCGGAAGCGGCGGAGTTGGCGTCCATCCCGTGCTCGGGTGCCCAGGAAACGGATGCCGCGATGAATGGGACGTTCATCAGCAGGGATGGCGTGAGAACGGAGGTCCGGTACACCTGCAACTTCAGAAATCGCGGTCACGGCAGTCGCTGTCCCGGGGATCGTGTGCCGAATTACCGGGTCAATCTCCCGAATGATCGGCGTTGGAATGGCGTGCCCCACCTGATCCTCAACAGCCAATACACCCATGCCCAGGTGGTCGGGAGCGCCCTCTTCCAGAAGGCCGGCCTGCCGATGGCCAATTCGCGGCCGGTGCAAGTGCGCGTCAACCATTTCAACCTGGCCAACGCCGGCCTCCGCCAATACGGCTCCTACGCGCACAACGAGGAATTGGGTTCGGAATTTCTCGCCCAGCACTTCCCGCTGGACACGGCCGGCAATGTCTATCGAGCGATTCGCGTCGATCCGAACCTGGCCTACGCCAACTTCAATTACTACGGTCCCGACAAATCATCGTGCCTTGTTCCGCCGGCCTGTTACGCCAACCTCTACTTCAAGCAGAACAACGTCAGTGAGGACGACTGGTCGGACATTATCGGGATCTGCTACGCCCTTTCGACCAACACGCTGGATGTGCAGTATTCCTCCGAAGTCCACCGCGTGCTCGAGATCACCAACTGGATGCTTTATTTCGCCTGCAATACCCTGGTCGATAACCGGGAGACGGCCTTGAGCAACGGCGAAGGCGATGATTACGCGATGTATCGCAGCGGCGCCGATGGCCGCTTCCGTTTGATGGGGTATGACACCGACACCATCGTCGGGCAGGGCGACAGCCCGGGCTCCATCACGGCGAGCCTCTTCCGCATGACCAATACGCCGCCCTCCGGCGTCGATCGCACCAACACCGCGATCATCCGTTTGATGACCTGGCCCGAGTTCACCCCCATCTATTACGCGACGCTCAAGCATCTGATCGAAACCACCTTCTCCGCCGAGCAATTTAATCCGCTGCTGGATCGGCTGCTCGGGGGTTGGGTGCCGAACGGGGTGATCGATGCGATGAAAACCTGGCAGGCCCAGCGCAACGCCTTTGTGCTTTCGCGAATCCCGACCAACCTCGTCGTGACCGCGCCCACCAACCTCGTCAACGGCTACCTCCAGGCCTCCGGCCCCACCATTTCCATGGCCGGCCTGGCCAACATCATCGACACGCGCGCGGTCCGCGTCAACGGATCCCTGGCCGATTGGAACCACCTGCGCGGCGCCTGGTCGATCAGCGGAGTGGCCCTCCAGCCCGGGATCAATCGCGTCCTGATTCAATCGTTCAATGCCGCCGGCGAGGAACTCGAACGTTTGAACGCCGACCTCTGGTACGACGACGGCTCGCTGGCCAGCGTCTCCGGGACGCTCAGCACGGATACCGTTTGGACGGCGGCCGCCGGCCCTTACCTCGTCACCGCCACTCTCACCGTGCCAACCGGCGCCACGCTGACCGTCCAGCCGGGCACGACGATTTATCTGGCCGCGGGAACGAGCCTGACGGTCAACGGCCGGCTCAGCGCCGAGGGGACCGAGCTGCAGCACATTCGAATCACGCGGGTGCCCGGCGGGAATAACTGGGGCAGCCTCGATTTTCTCAATTCATCGGTCGAGAGCCGGCTGGCCTACGTGGATTTTGAATTTGCCGGCGGCTCGACCATCGGTGGGCACAACGCCCAACTGCACGTGAACAACTCGATTGTCTACATCGACCATTGCACGTGGCCGCCGACGCCGGTGGTGGAATACATCTCCTTTGATGCCAGTTCATTTATCGTGCAAAGCTGCTTTTTCCCGAGCTACCCGCCGCCGACCGGTCCGGAGAGTCTCCACGGGATCAACGGCATTCCTGCGGGCGGCCACGGAATTTTCCGCGATAACTATTTCGGCCGCACCTGGGGCTTCAACGATACGATTGATTTCACCGGCGGTCAGCGGCCCGGGGCCATTCTCCAGATCCTGAATAACGTGTTTGACGGCGCGGGCGACGACAACCTCGACCTGGACAGCACCGACGCGTGGATTGAGGGCAACATTTTCATGCACGTCCATCGCGACCCAAACCGCACGGACGATCCGCGCGACACCTCGAGCGCCATTTCCGGCGGGATCGATTTCGCCAATCAGTTTTCCGAGTGGACCATCATCAACAACCTCTTCTACGACGTCGACCATGCCTGCCTCAATAAAGGGGGCGGCTCGCCCGGGGGTGGACGGTTTGTCTTCGTGAACAACACCCTGGTCCATGTCGCGAAGGAAAACGGGGCCGGCCTGCCGGGGGACCTGGCCGCGTTTGACTTCACCGACGACGGCGTGCCGCTGCCTGACCCGGCCTATGGCGCCGGGGCCTACGTGGCCGGCAACATTATCTGGGACTGCCCGGCGTTGGTGGCCAACTACAATCCGAGCAATCACACCGTCATCTTCGAGAACAATCTTCTGCCCCTGGCCTGGAACGGGCCGGGCAGCAACAACGTCGTGGCTGATCCCCGACTGCACCTCGAGCGGATCACCAACGTGACCAACGCCGACTGGAGAACGGTCCGGTCGGCGTTCGCGCTGCGCTCCGGTTCCCCGGCGTTGGGCACCGGGATCGGGGGATTCGACAAGGGCGGTCTGAACCCGAGAGGCCTGCTGGTTTTTGGCGAACCCTCCGGCACAACCACGGCCACGGGCGCGACATTGACCGTCGCGCCGGGCGGCACGTTTCCGTGGGGGACGCTCGTGCCTCCTTATCAATGGGGCTACGAGCAATACAAGTGGAAGTTGGACAACGGTCCCTGGAGCCCCGAGACGTCGATCACAACTGCTCCGACGATCAGCCTGAGCAACCTCAGCGCCGGGCCGCACACGGTCTACGTCAGCGGCAAGAACGACGCCGGTTACTATCAGGACGACGGGTTTGTCTACCCGGCGGGCGGTGGATTGCCCGCTCACGTCACGGCCTCGCGCACCTGGGTGGTGACGACGACTTCCTTCGCGCGCGTCCGCCTCAACGAACTGTTGGCTTTCAACCATCAGGCCGTCGTGCATGAGGACTCGTATCCCGACCTGGTCGAGCTTTACAACGAAGGCGGTTTGCCCGTCGATCTCTCGGGGATGGGTCTGACGGACGATCCGGCCGTGAAGTTCAAGTTCGCTTTCCCACCGAACACCATGCTCGGCCCGCGCCAATACCTGGTGCTCTACGCCGATAGCGAAAAGACCTCCGGAACGCACCTTGGCTTTGGCCTCAAGCAGAACGGCGACGCTCTTTATCTTTTCAATGCGAATGGCGGACAAGTTGATTCGGTTCAATTCGGTTTTCAGCTGGCGGACTTGTCGATCGGCCGGCTCGCCGACGGCTCGTGGGGCTTGACCGTCCCGACCTTCGGCGAAGCCAACATTCCCCAACCGGTGGGCGAGACGAGCTTTCTCAAGATCAATGAATGGCTGACGGATGGCGCCTCCCAGTTTACCGACGATTTCATCGAGCTCTACAGCCCGGATCCACTGCCGTTGAATCTCGGCGGGCTTTACCTGAGCGACGCGCCCGCCGGCGCGCCGAACCGGAGCCGAATCCCGGCGTTGAGTTTCATGCGCGGATTCGGCGTGTTCATCGCGGATGGCGAACCGGAAGCCGGGGCGGATCACCTCGATTTCAAGCTGTCGCCGTTGCAGGGCCAGATCGCGCTTTATAGCGCCGACCTCTCCCTGATCGATTGCGTCGTCTACGGCCCCCAAACGACCGACATCTCCCAAGGCCGCCAGCCCAGCGGGACCGACAATTTTGCCTTCTTCTCGACCCTGACGCCCGGCGCGCCCAATCCGGTTCTGAGCGTCACCGTGACGGTTTCGAACACGGTCGTGAACCTGTTCGGGGTGACGGACAAACTTTGGCGCTATGATAATTCCGGGGCGGACCTGGGCACGGCCTGGCGCGCGCCCAGCTACAATGACTCGTCCTGGCAGGCGGGTTTTGGCATGTTCGGCTTCGAAACGACTCCAGGGATCTATCCGTATCCGTTTCAAACGACCATCCCGGCGCCGAACCAGGCGGGTGGACAGGTGACGGTTTACTACCGCACTCATTTCCAGTGGACCAATGGCGCGGGCTTCACCTTGATCGCGAGCAATTACGTGGACGATGGTGCGGTCTTCTATCTGAATGGCGCCGAAGTGGGCCGTCTGCGGCTGACGGGGACCGTTTTCTACAACACGACCACGCAAGGAAGCGCCGGCGAACCGGCCATGGACGTTCTGAATTTCCCGACGGCCACGCTGGTCAATGGCGACAACGTGCTCGCTGTCGAGGTGCATCAGCAGTCGTGTTGCGGGACCGGCGCGAGCAGCGATGACGTTTTCGGCATGTCCCTGATGGGGCTGAAGTCCCAAACCAACGTGACGATTTTGGGCGTGGTGCTCAATGAAGTGATGGCGAAAAACTTGAGCGTGACCAACGCCGGGGACACCAACGTGACCGACTGGGTTGAACTTTACAACCCTTCGGCGGACACCGTCGACCTGTCGGATTTCAGCTTGAGCGACAACTTGTCCAGCCCGCGTCGCTGGGTTTTCCCCAGCGGGGTGACGCTGGCCCCGGGGGCCTATCTTGTGGTGCGCTGCAATCCCGGTGCGCCGGCCACCAGCAACGCCGCGCCGGTCCTGAACACCGGCTTCGGGCTCGACGCCGATCAGGGGGATGCGTTGTATCTCTTCGCCACCCCGGCCCGGGGCGGCGGCTTGCTTGATTCCGTCGTGTTCGGTTTGCAGGCAGCCGACTATTCCATCGCGCGGGTGCCGAACGGTCTTGGCGGATGGGGCCTGGCGCTGCCGACGCCCGGGGGCCAGAGCGTGGCGGCGGCCCTGGGCAACCGCTTCGCCCTGCGGGTCAACGAATGGATGGCCAATCCTTCCAGCGGCGAGGACTTCTTCGAACTCTACAATCCCAACTCGCAACCGGTGAGCCTGGGCGGGTTGTTCCTGACCGATGATCTCAATGTCCGGGACCGATCCCGGATTCGCCCGCTCTCTTTCGTCGGCACGGGAGTGGATGGCTTCGCCCTGTTCATCGCCGACGGCCAACCGACCAACGGCGCCAACCACGCCGATTTCAAACTCGACAAGGATGGCAACGAATCCATTGGCCTGTTCACGGCCAATGGCGCGCTGATCGACGCAATCAACTTTGCCGCGCAGCAGCGGGGGATCTCCGAGGGCCGCTTCCCGGATGGCGCGACCAACCTCGCGCGCTTTCCCGGCACGCCGACGCCGGGAGAGAGCAACCTGCTTCCGCTGGACGGTGTCGTGGTCAATGAAGTTCTCACTCACTCCGAGTTGCCTTTCGAGGACGCCATTGAACTGCGCAACATCACCGCCGGCGCGATCGACCTCTCCAACTGGTATTTAACCGACAGCAAGAAGGAACCCCGCAAATTCCGAATCCCGAACGGGACCATTCTGCCCGCGGGCGGCTTCGTCGTCTTCTACGAGAACCAGTTCAATCCCCTGGCGGGAGGCAATCCGGGTTTCGCCCTCAGTTCGGTGCACGGCGACGACGTATTCCTCTTTACCGGCGATGCGGCCGGCCAGTTGTCCGGGTTCCGCGCGGGAGTCAAGTTTGGCCCGGCGGAAAACGGGGTGTCGTTTGGCCGTTACGAGACCAGTGTGGGCGCCGATTTCACGACGTTGCGCGCGCGGACCTTCGGGGCGGACATCCCGGTGACGGTGGAACAGTTCCGCAGCGGCACCGGCCTGCCGAACGCTGACCCGCTGGTCGGCCCCATCGTCATCAATGAAATCATGTATCATCCGCCGGACTTGATTTCCGGCGGCACCACCAACGACAACGATCGCGATGAATTCATCGAGTTGCAGAACATCTCGGCGACGGCGGTGTCGCTCTTCCACACGAATTATCCGACGAACACCTGGCGCTTGCGCGACGCGGTGGACTTCAACTTCCCGCTGAATGTCACGGTGCCGGCGGGCGGCTATCTGCTCGTGGTCGGGTTTGATCCGGCGACGAACGCGGCAAACCTCGCCGCTTTCCGGACCCGGTATGGCATGAGTGAGTCAGTGCCGATTTACGGTCCGTGGCAAGGGAAGCTGGCCAATGACAATGAGAACATTGAATTGTATAAACCCGGCGTACCACAACCACCGGAGGCGCCGGACGCCGGCTTTGTGCCCTATGTGCTGGCCGAGCGGGTGAAATACGCGGACTCGGCGCCGTGGCCGGCGCTGGCGGATGGGAGGACCAACGGAGTGGGCCTGTCGCTGCAACGGCGCGTCCACTCCGACTACGGCAACGATCCGACGAACTGGCTGGCCGGCGTGCCGACGCCGGGGAGCGCCACCGGCCCCGGCGCGCTGACCTTGCCGGTCATCACGAGTCTGACGGCGGACCACGCGGTGGCTCCGGGGGCCAATGATTCGCTGGTGGTGAGTGCGAGTGGGGCCGCGACCCTCAGCTATCAGTGGTACTTCAATGCCGCAGCGATTCCCGGCGCGATCGCCCCCACGCTGTTCCTGAATAATTTCCAGAGCACCAACGCGGGCATCTATTCCGTGGTGGTGGCGAACGACGCCGGCGCGGCCTCGGCCGGGGCGCGGGTGGATTTGCGTTCGGGCCCGGTCATCACCCGCCAGCCGCAGAATCAGATCGTCGTCGCCGGCGGGACGACCGCCTTCAGCGTCCTGGCCGCGGGCACGTTGCCGTTGACTTATCAATGGCAGCACAACGCCACGAACCTGCCTGGCGCGGTTAATCCTGCGCTGGTCCTGACGAACATCCAGTTGAGTTATGAAGGCGGTTATCGGGTCATCGTCGCCAACACCTTCGGCTCGATTACCAGCACGGTGGCCACGCTGACCATCAATTCGCCCCCGGCCATCACCGCGCAACCCGAGAGCACCAATGTCATCGCGGGCGCCACCGTCAGGTTTAGCGTCTCCGTCCTGGGCAGCGCCCCGCTGGCTTACCAATGGCGCTTCAACAACGCGAACATCCCCAATGCAACCAACGCCACGCTCACCCTGACCAATGTGCAATTGGCCAACGCCGGGGAATACCGGGTCCGGATCGTCAATGCGGTCGGTTCCGTATTGAGCGATGCCGCCATCCTGGATGTCAGCGTGCCGCCCACTGTCACCATCGTGGCCAGCGACCCGGTCGCCTCGGAACCCTCCGGGGATTCGGGAGAATTTACGCTCAGCCGCACCGGGGGCACGGCCGCGTCCTTGCAAGTCAACTTCAGCGTCAGCGGCACGGCTCAACCGGGGGCGGACTACGTCGCCCTGGCCGGTCCGGTAACGATTCCCGCAGGGACCAACTTCGTGGTGCTCACGGTGACGGTGGTGGATGATCTGCAACTCGAAGGCGACGAGACGGTGGTGGTGGCACTGGCTCCCGGGACCGAATATGTGGTCGGATCTCCGTCTGCCGCCACGGTGAGGATCCTGGACGACGACAACCTGGCCCCGTTGGTGACAATGACCAGCCCGGCGGATGGCGCCGTATTTAACTTTCCCGCCGGCCTTGCCCTGGGGGCAACCGCGTTCGACCCGGATGGATCGATTGCGAAAGTGGAATTCTATGAAAACGGCACCAATAAACTCGGGCAGGCCACAGTGGCGCCGTACGGTTTCAACTGGACCAATGCCGCGCCGGGCATGCACGCCATCACGGCGGTGGCCACGGACAACCTCGGTTCGACTGCCGCTTCCGCCCCGGTGTCCATCGTGGTGAACGCGCCGCCGACGGTGGCGCTGGTCAGCCCATCCAACGGCGCGAGTCTCCCCGAGGGCAGTACCATCAACCTGGTCGCCACCGCGACGGACAGCGACGGCACAGTGGCGCGAGTTGACTTCTACCAGGGCGCGTCCTTGCTCGGCACGGACACGACCAGCCCGTACTCCTTCGTTTGGACCAACGTCGCCGGCGGCGTCTATACGCTGACCGCCCGGGCGACGGATGATCGCGGCGCGGCAACGGTCTCCCTGGCCGTGCATATCACGGTAAAGATTCCGACGATTGGCTTCGCGGACTCTTTCGTCGATCGCGGCATCATCAGCGGCTTCACCAATTCCGTTCCGGGAAATAATTCGAGTTACAGTCGCGAGGCCGGCGAGCCGCGTCACGACAATCGCAACGGCAACCACTCCGGCTGGTTGACCTGGACGGCGCTGGCGTCGGGTCCCTGCACGATGAATACGTTCGGCAGCGATTTCGATACGGTCCTGGCGGTTTACACTGGCTCCGTGGTGTCGAATCTCGTCAAGATCGTGAGCAACGACGATGCGAGCGAGGACCTCACCCAGAGCGCGGTTGCCTTCAACGCGGTGGTGGGAACGACTTATCAGATCGCCGTTGATGGTTATTCCACCAACGCCTTCGGAAACATCGTTTATCAGGTCAATCTTCCGAATCCATACCCGGTCATCATCACGCAACCCCAGAGCCAGGTGCTCAACCAAGGGGCCAATGTCACCTTCACAGTCAGGACGGCCGGCCCAGGGCCGCAGACCTACCAGTGGCGCTTCAACAATTCGACCATCGCGGGAGCGACCTCCACCAACCTCGATCGCAATAATGTCCAGTCGAACAATCAAGGCGTTTACACCGTCGTCGTCAGCAACTCTTCAGGTTCGGTGACCAGCGCGCCGGCGGTGCTCACCGTGCGGACGCCCCCCGTCATTACACTCCAACCACGAGACCAATCGATTCCAGCCGGCGGGACCGCGACCTTCACGGTGGCGGCCGGCGGCACTGCGCCCTTCGGCTATCAATGGCGCTTCGGCGACATGGACATCCCGGGCGCGACCGGAACCAGCCTGACTCTGACGAACGTGCAGTTGACCAACGAAGGGAATTATTCGGTGCTCGTGACCAACGTGGTCGGGTCGGCCGGCAGTTCCAATGCGTTCCTCGAGTTCGATGACGGCCTGGTGGTGAGGCATCAGATCAACCTGATACCGATCAACGCGGTCTGGAAATATGACCAGAGCGGCACGGACCGGCTGACCGCCTGGAGTGCTTCCGTCTTTGCCGACCATGACTGGGCTTCCGGGCCGGCGTTGCTGGGCTTCGAAGACTCCGTTCCCTATCCTTATTTCGAGCCGATTCGAACGCCGTTGTTGTCTCCGGTGGCCGGCGGTCCGATCACAGTTTATTTCCGAACGCATTTTGACTTCACCAACTTCTTCGAAGGCGGGGTCAGCCTGGTTTCCTCAAACTTTGTGGACGATGGTGCCGTGTACTATTTGAACGGCGTCGAGGTCGGACGTCTCCGCATGGCGGCGGCGGCGACGAACTTCTCAAGCCTCGCGCAGAGCTTGAACCAGGAGGGCCAGACCAACGTGCTCAATTTGGCAGCGGACAGTTTGCTGGCGGGCGACAATGTGCTGGCGGTGGAGGTGCACCAGAGCAGCGCCACCAGCAGCGACGTGGTCTTCGGCATGACGCTCGATGCCCGGATCACGACGACCAATCGCCCAACGCTGGTCAATCCACAATTGCTCGGTGACGGCCGCTTCCGGGTGACGTTGACCGGGATCGCCGGACGGACTTACTCCCTGGATATGGCGACGGGATTGGGCTCGAACTGGACGACTCTCGTCACCTTCTCGAATTTGACCGACCAGGCCACCTATCTCGACGCGCAGACCACCAATAGCCGTCCGCGCTTCTATCGTGGACGATTGGCGCGGTGAGAAGAAGTGTAATGTGGAAGTAGTAACTCCGCGCCCGCCGCTTTCCCCTGCTGGATGACTGTTTTGTCACCTGCATGACGCTTTTTCTGCGGGAAAATTTGCGTCTGGGGTGGTCTGTGGCTAGATTTGTCAATTCTATGAAACATTCTTCAAGGGCATTGCTTTGGGCATGCCTCGCGCTGTGTCACGCCCAAATCGCCTTTGGTCAGCAGGTGATCCTGAACGAGATCATGTATCACCCCCTCCAGCTCCCATTCACTTCGGAGCCGGTGGGTCAAGAATTCATCGAGTTGTTCAATCGCGGCGCCACTTCCGTCAACCTCAACGGTTGGCACTTCAGCAAGGGGATCAGCTACACGTTTGGCAACCTGGCGCTGGCGCCCGGCGCCTATCTCGTGGTCTCTCCCAATCTGGCCGCCTTCGCGGCGAAGTACCCGGCGGTAACCAACGTCGTCGGCAATTGGACCGGCACGCTCGGCAACAATGGCGAAACCATCGCGCTGGCCGACGCGAACGGGAACACCGTCGACAGCGTCAGCTACGGCACCGAAGGGGACTGGGCGCAACGCCAGCGTGGGCCCGATGATCGCGGGCACCGCGGCTGGAAATGGTTTTGTCCCGCGGACGGACAAGGTTACTCGATGGAATTGAGGAATCCCTATTTGGGGAACAACGAGGGACAGAACTGGGCGTTCAGCGCGGCGCCGGATGGAACCCCCGGTCGAGTGAACTCGAGTTTCACCAACAATGTGGCGCCCTTGATCCTGACCCTGGCGCACTCGCCGCTGGTCCCCAAATCGACCGAGGCCGTGGCGATCACGGCCCGCATCGTGGATGAATCGGCCAGTGGCCTGGCGGTCACGGTTTTCTGGCGGGTCGATTCGGCCACACCGCCGCCGTTCGCCGCGCTGGCCATGGTCGACGACGGCCTGCACGGCGATGGGGCCCCGGGGGATGGACTCTACGGCGCGACCATCCCGGCCCAGGCCAACAACAGCGTGGTGGAATTTTACGTGCAAGCGGCGGATCCGGGTGGACGGACCAGTCTGTGGCCCGCGCCCGCCCTGGCTGCAGCCGACCAACCCGGTCCGTCGACGCAAACCGTCAACGCCCTCTACCAGGTGGACGATGATCCGCTGAACAGCTTCGGCGGAGTCTCCGTCTACCATCCGGTCTACAAGTTGATCATGACCGAGAACGAACGGGTCGAGTTGGCTGGCATTCCATGTTCGGGCGGGCAGGAAAGCGACGCGGAGATGAACGGGACGTTCCTCACCCTCGAGGCCACGGGCGAAGAGTTCCGCTATCGCTGCGGTTTTCGCAACCGCGGTCATGGCAGCCGTTGTGCCAGTCCGCCCAATTACCGGGTTAACATCCCCAACGACAGCCGGTGGAAAGGCCAGCGCGCGCTGGCCCTGAACAGTGTCAATACGCCGTCTCAGATCTTTGCCGCCACCGTGGCGCGCAAGGCGGGACTGCCGGGAGCCGATTCGCGCGCGGTGCAGGTGCGGGTGAACAACGTCAATCGGGCCAGCACGGACACCGGCATGCTTGGGGCCTACGCGGCCAACGAGGAGATGAATGGCGATTGGGCGTCGGAGCATTACCCGCTGGACAGCGCCGGAAACATTTACCGGGCCGTCCGCGACATCAGCCCGCCGGACTGGGTCTATCGCGGTCCCGACGTCTCCGCCTACATCAACACTTATTTCAAGACCGACAACAACGGCGCGTACGATTGGAGCGATTTGATCAACCTTCACCGCATTCTCGGCACGAACGACCTGTTCACGACCGCGAACGTGCGGCCGGTGGCGGATGTGGAGGAGTGGATGATTTTCTTCGCCGTGATGTCGCTCTCCGGCAACGGGGAGACGTCGCCCAACACCGGCTACAATGATGATTACTTTATGTACCGCGGCGTCAACGACCCCCGGTTCCGGCTCGTTTACTACGACAACGACACCATGTACAGCGGATTGTTTGGCGCCCGTTCCACCTCCGACAGCATTTTTTCCTCAGAAGCCAACAACGGCATCGGGCAAATGACCACGCGCTTCCTGGAATGGCCCGACTTCAAGCCGATCTACTACGCCACGATGCAACGGCTTTTGGACACGACCTTCTCCCAGCCGCAATTCGACGCGCTCGTGGACGACGTGTTCAGCACCTACCCGCCGAGTTCGTCGCTCAACACCGTGATCAACAGCATCAAGACCTGGATGAATGCCCGGCGCACCTATGTGCAGGGGGTGATCAGCGGTCTTGTCCCGCCGGCCACCAACAGTCCCATCGCTACGATCGCAGGAGAGCCGCGCTCACCGACTCCTTTCACCACCGCCACGCTCACCGTCGGCGGCAATGGCATCACCCATTACCGTTACAAGTTGAACAACGGCGCGCTCGGCGCAGAGACGCCGGTGGCCACGCCGATCACCCTCTCGGGGTTGGTCAACGGTTCGAGCAACCGGGTCGACGTGGTCGGCCGGAATGCCGCCGGGATCTACCAGGATCCCGCCAGCGCCACCGCGTCCAGGACCTGGGTGGTCCGGACTTCGACTCCGACCGTCCGTTTGAACGAAGTGCTCGCGCGCAACGATTCGGCGGTCAACCACAACGGAACCTTTCCGGACGTGATCGAGTGCTATAACGAAGGCGCGACCACGGTCGACTTGTCCGGCCTGCGTTTAACCGATGATCCGGGCAACCCGAACAAATTCACCTTCGCGGCCAACACAACGCTCGTGGCCGGTGGCTACCTGGTCGCGTTCGCCAACAACAGCGATGGCACTCCGGGAATTCATCTCGGCTTCTCCCTCAAGCAGGAGGGAGGCGCCGTTTACCTGTACGACAAGCTCTCCAGCGGCGGCGCCCTGATCGACTCGGTCGTGTTCGGCCTGCAACTGCCGGACAAATCCATCGGACGCCTCAACAATGGAGACTGGCTGCTCTGCCAGCCCAGTTTTGGCGCCGCCAACGTGGCCCTCCCGCTCGGCGATCCGGCCCGGCTGCGCCTCAACGAGTGGCTGACCTCCGGCACACTGCCGTTCGTCGACGATTTCATCGAGATTTACAACGGCGACTCGCTCCCGGTGGCGCTGGGCGGGGCCCATCTGACGGACGAGCCCATCGGCGCGCCCGCCTTGCACCGCATCGCCGACTTGAGTTTCATCGCCGGCGGCGGCTATGCCGCATTCCTGGCCGACGGCAATGCGGACGCTGGGGCGGACCACTTGAGTTTTGCCCTCTCCTCGGAGGTCGGCGACATCGGGCTCAATGGGCCGGATCTGAAGCAAATCGATTGCATCAGCTACGGCCCGGAGCAGACCGGCGTTTCTCAAGGACGCTGTCCGGACGGTGGACTCAAGATCGCCTTTCTCAGCTCGCCCACGCCCGGGACGGCTAATCTTTGCCCCGTGGTTCCGCCCCCGCCGCAAACGGTCCCGCTGGTCAATTACCAGAGCGTCTGGAGCTACGACCAGGTGAACAATTACGACGGGATTGCCTGGATGGCGCCCGGCTTCGATGACTCGAGCTGGCCCAGCGGGCCAGGAGTGCTGGCCAAAGTGCGTAATGGAGGTTCGCTGCCGGAGCCGGTGGGCACCGTGCTGACGCTCGGAAAGTCGACTTACTATTTCCGCAGCCAGTTCGTCGCGCCCAGCACCGCCGGCATCACCAGCCTGCAACTGACGCACCTGATCGACGATGGGGCGGTGCTTTATCTGAACGGAGTCGAGATCTATCGCTACAACCTGGCCGCCGGCCCGGTCAACAACGCCACCCTGGCGAGCGCAGTCAATGGCGATCCGACCTATCAAGGGCCAATTACTCTGCCTGCGGCCAACCTCCTGGCGGGAGTCAATCGATTGGCGATCGAGGTCCACCAAAGCTCCTTGACCAGCGCGGACCTCATCATGGGCCTCAAGCTCGAGGGGATCATCGTCACCAATTCCGCCACGCAAGCCGGCGTCGTCCTCAACGAAGTCCTGGCCAGCAACGCCACCATCACCGAGGCCGACGGCAGGACCCCGGACTGGGTGGAGATTTACAATCCATCCGCCGCCGCCGTGGATCTCGGAGACATGAGCCTGAGCGATTCGCTGACCGATCCACGTCGCTGGGTTTTTCCGTCGCCGACGATCCTGCCGGCCCAGGGATACCGGGTGGTCCGCTTCGACCCGGATGCGCCGGCCTCCGCCACCAACACCGGCTTCGCGCTCAAGGCCACGGGCGATTCGGTCTACTTGTTCAAAAAGACGGCGGACGGAGGCGGGATTCTCGATCTGATCCATTTCGGGCTGCAGACACCGGATTTTTCCATCGGGCGCGTCCCCAGCGGCGGCACCAATTGGGTGCTGACGTTGCCGAGCGCCGGATTGGCCAACTCCGTCGTCACCCTGGGCGATCCGGGCAACCTCAAAGTCAACGAGTGGATGGCCGCCCCGTCCTCCGGAGATGATTGGTTCGAGATCTACAATCCCAACCCGCAGCCGGTCGCCCTGGGCGGCCTCTGGTTGACGGATGACCTGACCTCCACGGTGACGCGGCAGAAATATCAGATCCCCAGCCTCTCCTTTCTCGGCTCGATCACAAACGCCTACCGGCAATTCCGGGCGGACGGCAACATCGCGGCCGGGGCGGATCACGTGAACTTCAACCTCAAAGCCACCGGGGAATCGGTCGGCATCTCCGCGCGCAATGGGACCCAGATCGATGGAGTGAATTTCGGCCTGCAACAGACCGACGTGTCGGAGGGCCGTCTCCCCGACGGCAGTAGCAGCATCGTGCGGTTCCCGGCTTCGGCCAGCCCGGCGGAGGCGAACTTCCTGCCTTTGTCCAACGTCGTGATCAGCGAAGTGCTTTCCCATACCGACCTTCCTCTCGAGGACGCCCTGGAACTGCAAAACATCAGCGCTTCGGCCGTGGATATCAGCGGTTGGTACCTGAGCGACGCCAAGAGCCATCTCAAGAAATTCCTCATCCCGGACGGCACCATCATTGGCCCCGGGGGATTCAAGGTGTTCTACGAATATCAGTTCAACGACCCAAACTTCCCGCCCGTGGCTTTTTCCTTCAGCTCGGCCAAGGGCGACCAGGTCTACCTCTCGCAAGCCTCGCTCGAGGGGCAACTGACCGGGTATCGTGCCAGCGCGAAGTTCGGGCCGGCGGCCAACGGCGTTTCCTTCGGCCGTTATGTGACCAGCCGGGGCGTGGCCGAATTTCCGCCCATGAGCGCGCTGAGCTTCGGAACCTCGGTCACCGCGCAAAGCCCGACCAACCAGATCACGGTTTTCCGCACAGGGCAGGGGGCCGCCAATCCTTATCCGAAGGTCGGCCCGGTCGTGATCAGCGAAATCATGTATCATCCGCCGGATCTGGTCACCCCGACCGCGACCAACGACAACGTGGTCGAGGAATTCGTCGAGTTGCGAAACATCAGCGCCGGCGCGGTGCCTTTGTATGATCCCGCTTACCCAACCAATGGCTGGAAACTGCGCGACGGAGTCGAGTTCACTTTCAATGCCAGCCATTCCCTCCCGCCCGGCGGCAACCTGCTGGTCGTGAGTTTCGATCCAACGAGCGACCTCGCCGCCCTGGGACAGTTTCGCGCCAAGTACGGCTCGAATCTGTTCCTGGTCGGCCCCTATCGCAGCAAGCTGGATAATGGCGGCGAAAGCCTGGAGTTGGTCAGGCCGGACACGCCGCAACTTATCGGGCCCGATGCCGGCCTGGTGCCGTACCTCCTGGTCGACAAAGTCGTTTACGGGGACGCCGGCCCGTGGCCGACGAACGCGGACGGCCGCGGGATGTCGTTACAACGGGTCAGCGCCAGCGGCTACGGAAATGACCCGACCAACTGGATCGCCGCCCTGCCGGCGCCCGGCCCCTACGGGATCACGGACACGGACCACGACGGCATGCCCGATGATTGGGAAATGCTTTATGGATTCGACAAGAACAACGCGGCCGACGCCGGCCAGGATTTCGATGGGGATGGCCTGACGAACTTGCAGGAATACCTGGCCGGGACCAACCCGAAGCAGGGGTCGAGCGTCCTCAAGCTTAGCGCCATGCTCAACGGGGGCAGCGTGGTGTTGAATTTCACCGCCGTCGCCGGGAAAACCTACACGGTGCAATACTGCGACGGCCTGCCCAATGCCGCCCCGTGGCTCAAGTTGTCCGATGTTCCCGCCCCGTCGAGCACTCAGGTGATGGTCATCCCGGACCATTCCCTGGGCGAGGGCGTCGAACGTTTTTACCGGGTGATCACCCCGGCCCTGCCATGAAGACTCGACTGGCTGCCACCTCGAAATGCGCACTTTCCTTTTCGGCTCGAATCGGTTACAGATCATGCGGTGTTCCCATTGGCTTGAACGACTCTGCCGTGCGGTGGCGTGAGTCAGAAATCCTGCCCCGGCTCCCCAGGGCCCGGCTTGCTGTTTAGGCCGCCTGAATCCAGAAGTGAAATCCCAATATGAAATCAACGAATCCTGTTCGGCAACGCCTGCTCCTCTGCGCCGTCTTGTTCGCTTCCTTGGTCCCGCCGAGCCGTGCGCAGATCTTCACCTTCCAGGTCGGCCCGACTACCGCTCCCCCCATCCCGCTGGTCAATCACGGCGACGTGTGGAATTTCTATAAGCCGACCAATGGCGAGCCGGTCGTCGATTGGCAGACGGTGCCGGACAGCTCGCTGGGGGCGGCCTGGGGCAGCGGCCCTGGCGGATTCGGCTACGGGGATCCCAGGATCGTGGGGGAGAACACTACCCTGAGCGACATGACCAATCGCTACACGACTTTCTACATCCGCAAGTCATTCGAGATCGCCAATGCCGTCGATCCCGCCCAGCGCCTGGAACTGATCGTCGATTATGACGATGGCTACGTGGCTTACCTGGATGGGATGGAACTCACTCGCGCCAACCTGACGAACGGGCCGGGCACGACCGTGGTCTTCAACGCGACAACGGGTGGCGCCAGTCACGAAGCCTCCTGCTGCAATGCCCCGACCAATTCGCCGAGTCACCTCGACCTCGGGCCGGCCGGAAACCGACTGGGCGCCGGAACCCACACGCTCGCCTTGCATGGGGTCAACCAGGTCGTGAGCAGCAGCGATTTTCATCTGATCGCCGATCTGGCGCTGTCCGGCACGCAGGTCTCTCCCACTTCCGGCAGATTTTTCACACTCGTCAACACCAACGTCGTGGTGCTGTCCGGCACCAACACCCTGGCCGGCTCGACGCGCGTCGTCGTCAATGGCGTGGAGGCCGCGTTCAATCCGCTCGCCGGCACCTGGTCCAAGACGCAGTCACTCCGGCCCGGGGTGAACCACTTGTTCATCGCTGCGCTGGACGCCGCAGGTGCGATCCTCTCCGCGACGAACCGTGACGTCATCTACGAAGCCTCGAGTACCACGGTTGGCGGAGCGCTGGCCGACAACACAAGTTGGACCAGTGCCATGGGCATCATCCGTGTGACCAGCGACGTCGTCGTCCCCAGCGGCGTCACCTTGTCGATTGGCCCGGGTGTCGTCGTGTTGCTCGGCTCCGGGGTCTCCATCCGCGCGACCGCCGGCGGGACGATCGACGCGGCCGGCACCGAGGCCGATCCCGATTTTTTCCTGCCGATGGACGGCACCACGGCCTGGGGGTCGCTCAACGCGACGGGTGCCGGTGCCTCCCTCAGCGTCCGTCACCTCGAAACAACGGCGGGCAGCATCACGTTCAATACACTGGCCAGTGGGCTGATCGAGGATGCCTATCTTCACGACCGCCCCTCCATCATTACCGCGAACAGCTCCGGCTTTATCACCATCCGCCGTGTCCACGTGAAGAATTACGAGGAAACGATTTTTAACTCCGGCACCATCATCCTGGCGGAAGACAACCTCTACGAAGATCTGACGGCCGCCAACAGCGATTGTCTGGAAATTCAGGGCGGGCCTCCGGGATCGATCATCCGCCGCTGCACTTTCCGCCGCTCGAGCGGGAGCAATTCCGACGCGGTCGACTGCAATGGCACCTCCGGCACGCTGATGGAGAGCCTCCTCATTCACGACATCTCCGACAAAGGCATTTCCATGGGCGCATCCGGCGCCGGCGGCGCGCCCGACTTCGGCATGGTGATCACCAATTGCCTGATCTACCGCGTGGATACCGGCATCGCGGTCAAGGACAACGGCACCGCCAGTCTTTTCGACACGACGCTCTCCGCCTCGCCGTTCGGGATGAGATTGTATCAGAAATTTGCCACGCCCATCGGCGGCGGACATGTCACGAACGCCTTCAATAACCTGGTTTGGGGAAATACCGTCTCCCTCGCACTGACCGAAGGCGCCACCGTCGTGCTCGACTACAGCGATGTGCAAGGCACCAACTGGCCCGGGACCGGCAATCTCAGCGTCGACCCGCTGTTTGTGAATCCAGCAGCGGATGATTTTCGCCTGGGCGCCGGATCGCCGGCCATCGGCGCGGGGCAGGGCGGCGCCGATATGGGCGTGCATTTCCCGGTGGGCGGGTTGCCCTCCGATCCAACCCTGCTGGCCGCCAACGCCGACGGGACGAATCAGCTGCGTCTTTGGTGGCAGGAAGATGCCGACAATGAAGCCGGTTTCGCCATCGAACGATCGACGGACGCTTCGAACTGGCAGGCCTTGGACGCGGTCGGCGCCAACGTGACCAATTTCACCGACAGTTCGGCCCTGATCGATCGGCTTTATTTCTACCGGGTTCGCGCGACCAACGCTTCGGGCGCATCCCGCTTCTCGAACCTCGCGGGCGCCATCCGCCAGATGCCGATGACGCTGGTTTGCGGCACGCTGGCGGCCAACACCGTCTGGTCGCCAGCCAACGGCATGATCCTGGTGTGCAGCAATGTCATCGTGCCCGCGAACATTTCCCTGCTCTTGCAAGCCGGCGCGGTCGTGAAGTTGACGAACAACGCGTCCCTCATCGCGCGGGCGGGCGGCACCATCCGGCTCGAAGGCACGGAAGGAAGCCGCGTGGTCGTGCAACGTTGGAATCCCCCGAATAACTGGGGAGAAATTCGCGCGGATGGCGCCGGGGCCTCCCTGGTCATTCGCTACGCCGACATCTCCGGCGGGCAGACGACCGTTTACAACGGGGCCGACGGCTTGTTCGAGGACAGCTACTTTCACAACTTCCACCAGCAGGGTGCCGGCACGACTCTCAACCAGCCGATCCTCCTGACGCAATTCCCGCGGCAAAGCATTATGCGCCGCTGCCACCTTAACGACTATTACGAGATGCTCTGGAGACATGGCCTGAACATGATCGAAGACAGTCTGTTCGAGCACATGGTGGGCGATGCGCTGGACTTCGACGCCGCCAAACCAGGATCGATCGTGCGCCATTGCACCTTCCGGCATGGCGACGTCAGCAACGTGGACGGGTTGGACATCGGCAACGACGGTGCCACCACCTCCTCCGATGTCTTGATCACCGACTGCCTGATGTACGATTTCGCCTTCGACAAGGGTGTCTCGATCGGGGAAGGCTCAACCAACATCGTCGTGACCAATTGCTTGATTTACGGCTGTGATTCCGGCGTGGCCGTCAAAGACTCCTCCATCGCCCAGGTTTTTGGCTGCACTTTCGTGGAGAACGATTTTGGCTTCAAGAATTTCAACAAGGCGGACCCGGCGTCCCCAACCGGCGGCGGGCGCATTACCAATTCCTGGAATAACATTCTCTGGAACAACATCACCAACATCTCACTGCTCAACGGATCCACGCTCGTGGCCGACTATTCCGATTTTGGCGGAACGAATTACGCCGGCACCGGGAACATTGATGCGGATCCGCTGTTCCTGCTGCCGGCCCAGCGGGATTATCGATTGCTCGACAATTCCCCCTGTATCGGCGCCGGACGCGACGGGCAGTCCATGGGCGCGCATTACCCCGTGGGCGCGCCGATGGCTCCGAGTCATCCCACGATCCAGTCCATCCAGGTTTCCGGTGGAACAGCCGTCGTTCGGTTCTGGGCTGACTACGAGAGGACCTATTCTTTGCTCAGCGCCGAGGCCCTGAGCGGAGGCACCTGGAGCAAGGTGGCCGATGTGCCCACCGGCGTCGAGCCGCGCTTGCTCTCAATCACCAACGCCATCGCGCCGAACAATCGCTTTTACCGGTTGGTCACACCGTAGGGATTGCGGACTTGCCGATTGCGGATCGCGGATTGCGGATTGCGGATTTGGGGACGGGCGGATTTGAGGATTCACCGATTGAGGATCAGTTGTGCTCGGCCTTGCTGATGAGCCGGTCCCCTCAGCGTCAATCGCCTTTTCGGCGACTTTAATCGCTCACGTCAAATTCGAAATCCACCCCGACGACAGCCTGAAGGCAGAACGCTGAACACAACTGATCCGCAAATCCTCAAATCCGCAATCCGTAATGCGCAATCCGCAATCGGCAAATCCGCAATCCGCAATCCGCAATCCGCAATCAGATCACGGTTCGAGCAATGCCCGATAGAATTGCAGGTCGGCGGGTGCCGGATCGATGACCAGAACCGTGCCGGTCAGATTCGTGGCTTCGCTGAGCTGGGTCCAGTTGAGGAAGTCACTCGAGGTTTGAATTGCGTAGCGGTCGCCGCCCGCCCCGGTGAGAGTGAGTTGAACGGCACCCCCGGCCTGTGGGGTGATGGCGGTGAATCGGGGCGGGGTCTGAGCGTGCCAGCTGAGGTTGAACGTCCATTCCGCTCCGTCAAAGCCATCGATCGCGATGTAATAGCTGGTGCCAGCCACCGCGGAGAAATCAAGACGGCTCTTGAGCGAGGTCGCCGAATAATGGTTGCTGGCCACGACCGATAGGTTGCCCACCTGGCTGCCGGTGTAAACGGCCAGCAGGGTGTCGAGCAGGCTGCCTTCGGTGTTGAACGCCACCGGTCCGCTGACCGGCGCGGTCCAGCGATACCAGACCGAAGGCCCGCCCGATTCGCTGGCATGGTCCGGTTCGCCAACCTCTTTGGCCGCGTTAAAATTGTTCGCATTGGTGCTGCCCGTCATGCCCGTCAGCGTGAAGGCGTTGGCGAAAAGATCGTTGGCCGGAATTCCTTGCGCCCAGTTGAGCACCAGGCTGCCCGCCGCACCGTCGTACCCGTCCACCGCGATGCGATAAGTGGTCCCGGAGACGGCCGCGAAACTGACCTGGCTTTGGGCGAAGTTGACCGAGAGATCGTCGTTGGTCGCCACCACGGTGAGGCTGCCCAAGCTGTTGCCGGTATACACGCCCAGCAGGGTGTCGAAGGCGCTGCCCAAAGTGTTAAACGTGACGGCCCCGCTGGCCGGGGCCGTCCAGCGATACCACACCGAGTGACCCCCGGCGTTGAACGCGTGGTTGGGCTCGCCCGACTGTTTGGTGGCGTCGAGGGTCGAGCCGTTGGTGGTGCCCGAACTCCCACTGAGCGTGAACGCGTTGCCAAAACTGTCGTTGGCCGGCGGCCCGAGACTTTGCGTCCAGTTCAGCACCACCGAGCCACTGGCGCCGGCATAGCCATCGACCGCAATGCGATAGGCGGTGCCGGCCGTCGCGCTGAAGACAACCCGGCTTTGCGGCGTAACGCCCGGGGAAATGTCATCGTTGCTGGCCACCGGGCTCAGGCTGGCGACGCTGCTTCCCGTATAGACGGCCAGCAGTGTATCGAAACTGCTGCCAAGGGTGTCGAATGTCACGGTGCCGCTCGACGCGGGCGTCCAGCGGTACCACACGGACTTTCCTCCGGCATTGCCCGCGTGATTCGGTTCGCCGGCTTCTTTGGTGGCGCCCAGACTCGTCCCGTTCGTGACGCCGGTCGTGCCGCTAATCGAGAACGCGTTGGTGAAAGCGTCGTTCGACGGACCTATCCCCAGCGTGCCGGTGACCAGGACGTCGTCCACATACCATCCTTCGTTAGTCTGAGTCGCGTCGCTCACAAATTGGAATTGCAAGGTGCGTACGCCGCCGACGAAACGATCCAGGTTAATGGCCGCTTGGGTCCAGGCCGTGACCGCGGTGTTCATGGACCAAACCGTTTCGCCGTCGACCAGCAATTGCGCCCTGTCCACACCTTCTTCCGTCGACGGAATCTTAAACCAGAAACTCATGCTGGCCCCGGAATAGCCGCCCAAATTGAGGCTGCGATTCATGAACGCGATCATGTCGTTCTGATACATCGGACTGTCGGTGGTGCCGGCGAAGCCGAAACCGGCGCAATAAGCCTTGCGACTGCCGCTGTGCACGCCTTCGCCCCCAAAGGTTGAATCGACTGTGTCCCAATACGCGGTGGTGGCGATCGGATCGGCGTCGCCCACGATCCAACCTCCGCCAGCGGGAAAAGCGCCTTCGAAGTCTTCGGAGAAGATGACGACCTGCCCGAAGAGCGGCGGGGTCAGGAAGAGCAGGAACGGCACCAGCCTCAACCCCAGGCTCCGCAGGAATCCCTGGCAGAAGCCCACCCACGTTGTCCAAAGGCTGCGCCCGCCCTGGAAGCGGGCCACTCGGAGCGCGCCCGGTCCCCGGGCGCAGCGGTCGGGCGAAGACTGGGGCTTCCGGACTCTCCTGAGGCCTTCCGGTTGGCGATACGCTGCGGCCGGGGACCGGCCGCGCTCCGCTTCATAAGCCTGATCCGCGCCGGTCTTTTTCTGGAAGCTGTCCATAATCATGTCTGTTCGTCTCAGAGTTTCGGTCTTCGTGATTCTGAACTAACACCCAACTCATTTTAGAAACTGAACGGTGCCGGATTGGGCAGGACGAAGTTGCTAACATTGTTCGCGTTGTTCAGGGCGTTCTTCAAAGCGGTCGCGTAGTTGCGCGAAGGATCTCCGCTCAGGATGGACCCGTACTTGCAAAGCAGCTGGTTCGCTTCGTTCATGACGGCGTAAAGCGTCGCGAAGCCCAGGGCATTCGCGCTGACCGTGCCAGGCGCGTAGATCAAGGCGTTCCCGCTGACCCTGCCCGCCTCCACGTTGAGTTCCGCGGACGCCAATTGCACGGAAAGCACGTTGGCGGCATTCACCCCGGTGCTGTTCTTGAGCCACGTCCGCAAGTCCTGGTAACTCTTCGGGTCGAAGCCCCCCCCCGAGCTCGTCCGCAGGCAGAGGCTGCTGAGCAGCGCCAGTTCCGGGCTGGCCCCGTTCGGGGCGTCGTTCATCACCGCTTCTCCGTTCTTGCTGCTCCAGAACCCGGGCGTGCCGTCACCGCCGCCCGCGCCCAGCGCCACGTTGCCGAACTTTGCTGCCTTGCCCGTGTCCTGCAGGATCACCTGGACCGTCTTCGGGGTCGTATTGAGCCAATTCGACTGAACCGGGGTCGCCTCGGTCACGGTATAGGTCCCCGCGGGCAGGTTCGCGAAACAGAACTGGCCATTGCTGCCGGTGTAGCCCATCAGGTTCACTCCATTGGGACCAGTCAGCGTAAACTTCCAGCCGGCGATGGTAACCTCGCCGAAGTTCTGCAGGCCATCAGCGGTCTTGTCGTAAAACTTGCTGACACAGATGGAAGCGCCTCCACACGCCTGGACCGTGATCACCTGGCAGGCACTCACGCGGTTGCTGCAAGCATCCGTGGCCGTCCAGCAATTCGTGACGTAGTAGCGCTCCACCCCGATGTGCGCCGAGATATCCTGGTGACAGGTCACGGTCGGGTTGGGGTCACAATTATCGGTGGCCGTCACCGCCTGGGCGTTGCAGGGACCCGGGATGGGCGCGCCACACGCCACGACCGCGTCAGCCGGGACACCCACCAACTCCGGCAGGGTGTTATCCTCAAAAGTGATGTGTTGCACGCACCTCGCCACATTGTGGCAGGCATCCTCCGCTCTCCAGGTGCGGTTAATGCCTGGCTTGCCCGTGCAATTGGCCGCGGTCGGCGCGTCACTGTGCGTGATGGCCACCGGCTGGCCGCAATTGTCCGTGGCCGTGGCCGAACCGGTAGTGCTCGGATCGGTCGAATCACCGCACTCCAGGATGCTGTCCGGCGGGCAGGTGAGCATCGGCGGAGTCGTGTCGGCAAAGGTGATGTGCTGGACGCACGTGGCCACATTGTGGCAGGCATCCTCGGCTCGCCAGGTGCGGTCGATGCCCGGCTTGCCCGTGCAGGTAGCGTCGGTCGCGGCGTCCGTGTGCGTGATGGTCACCGGTTGACCGCAGTTGTCGGTGGCGGTCGCCGAACCCGTGTTGGCGGGCTCAGCGGAGTCACCGCACGCGAGCACTTTGTCTTGCGGGCAGGCGATCACCGGCGCAGTCGTGTCGGCAAAGGTGATGTGCTGGACGCACGTGGCCACATTGTGGCAGGCATCCTCCGCCCTCCAGGTGCGGTCAATGCCTGGCTTGCCCGTGCAATTAGCCGCGGTCGGGGTGTCCGTGTGCGTGATGGTCACCGGCTGGCCGCAGTTGTCAGTGGCGGTCGCCGAACCCGTGTTGCTCGGATCGGTGGAGTCACCGCATGCGAGCTCTTTATCCGCCGGGCAGGTAATCATCGGCGCAGTCGTGTCGGCAAAGGTGATGTGCTGGACGCACGTGGCCACATTGTGGCAGGCATCCTCGGCTCTCCAGGTGCGATCGATAACCGTGTTGCCCGTGCAATCAGCCGCGGTCGGCCCGTCCGTGTGCGTGATGGTCACCGGTTGGCCGCAGTTGTCGGTGGCGGTCGCCGAACCCGTGTTGCTCGGATCGGTGGAGTCACCGCACGCGAGCACTTTGTCCGGCGGGCAGGTGATCATCGGTGGAGTCGTATCGGCAAAGGTGATGTGCTGGACGCGATCGATGCCCGCGCTGCCCGTGCAACTGGCCTCGGTCGCTGTGTCCGTGTGGGTGATCGTCACCGGTTGACCGCAGTCGTCGGTGGCGGTGGCCACTCCGGTGTTGCTCGGATCGGTCGAGTCACCGCACGCCAGTACCTTGTCCAGCGGACAGGTGATGAGGGGTGGAGTCGTATCGGCAAAGGTGATGTGCTGGACGCACGTGGCGACGTTGTGACAAGCGTCCTCGGCTTTCCAGGTGCGATCAATGCCTGTGTTCCCGGTGCAACTGGCCTCGGTCGCGGCGTCCCTGTGGGTGATGGTCACCGGTTGACCGCAATTGTCGATGGCGGTGGCCACCCCGGTGTTACTCGGATCGGTCGAGTCACCGCACGCCAGCACCTTGTCCAGCGGACAGGTGATCACCGGTGGAGTCGTATCGGCGAAGGTGATGTGCTGGACGCACGTGGCGACGTTGTGACAGGCGTCCTCGGCTTTCCAGGTGCGATCGATGCCCGCGTTGCCCGTGCAACTGGCCTCGGTCGCGGCGTCCGTGTGGGTGATGGTCACCGGTTGACCACAGTTGTCGATGGCGGTGGCCACACCGGTGTTGCTCGGATCGGTCGAGTCACCGCACGTCAGTACCTTGTCCAGCGGACAGGTGATCACCGGTGGAGTCGTATCGGCGAAGGTGATGTGCTGGACGCACGTGGCCAGATTGTGACAGGCGTCCTCGGCCTTCCAGGTGCGATCGATGCCCGCGTTGCCCGTGCAACTGGCCTCGGTCGCGGCGTCCGTGTGGGTGATGGTTACCGGTTGACCGCAATTGTCGATGGCGGTGGCCACCCCGGTGTTGCTCGGATCGGTCGAGTCACCGCACGCCAGTACCTTGTCCAGCGGACAGGTGATGACCGGCGGAGTCGTATCGGCAAAAGTGATGTGCTGGACACAGCTGGCCACGTTGTGGCAGGCGTCCTCGGCTTTCCAGGTGCGATCAATGCCGGCGGAGCCTGTGCAATTCGCCTCGGTCAGTGTGTCACTATAAGTGATGGTCACGGGCTGACCGCAGTTGTTGGTGGCGGTGGCCGAACCGGTATTGCTTGGATCGGTGGAGTCGCCGCAGGCCAGGATCTTATCCGCCGGACAAGTGATGACCGGAATGGCGATGTTGGCAAAAGTGATGTGCTGCACGCAGGTGGCGACGTTGTGGCAGGCATCCTCGGCCTTCCAGGTGCGATCGATGCCCGGGCTGCCCGTGCAATTGGCGGCCGTCGGCGCGTCCGTGTGCGTGATGCTCACCGGTTGACCGCAGTTGTCGGTGGCGGTGGCCACACCGGTATTGCTCGGATCCGTGGACTCGCCGCACGCCAGGAACTTGTCCAACGGACAAGTGATCACGGGTGGAGTTGTGTCTTCGAACGTGATGTGTTGGACGCACGTGGCGACATTGTGACAGGCATCCTCGGCTTTCCAGGTGCGATCGATGCCCGCAGAGCCCGTGCAGTTAGCCTCAGTCGGCGCCTCCGTGTGCGTGATGGCCACCGGCTGGCCGCAATTGTCCTTGGCGGTCGCCAAACCGGTGTTGCTCGGATCGGTGGAATCACCGCAGGCCAGCACCTTGTCCAGTGGACAGGTGATGACCGGCGGAGTCGTATCGGCAAAGGTGATGTGCTGGACGCACGTGGCGACATTGTGACAAGCGTCCTCGGCTTTCCAGGTGCGATCGATGCCCGCGGTGCCCGTGCAATTGGCCTCGGTCGCTTCGTCCGTGTGCGTGATCGTCACCGGCTGGCCGCAGTTGTCGGTGGCGGTCGCTCTACCGGTGTTGGCCGGATCGGTGGAGTCACCGCAGGCCAGGACCTTGTCCAGCGGACAGGTGATGACCGGCGGAGTCGTATCGGCGAAGGTGATGTGCTGGACGCACGTCGCGACGTTGTGACAGGCGTCCTCGGCTTTCCAAGTGCGATCGATGCCCGCCTGGCCCGTGCAATTAGCGTCGGTCGGCACGTCGTTGTGCGTGATCGTCACTGGCTGGCCGCAGTTGTCCGTCGCCGTGGCCGAGCCGGTGTTGCTCGGATCGGTCGAATCACCGCACTCCAGGACCTTGTCGCGCGGACACGAGATCACCGGCGGAGTCAGGTCGGCGAAGGTGAGGTGCTGGACGCACGTCGCCACATTGTGGCAGGCATCCTCGGCCATCCAGGTGCGGTCGATGCCCGCCTGGCCCGTGCAATTAGCCGCGGTCGGCGCGTCACTGTGTGTGATCGTCACCGGCTGGCCACAATTGTCGGTGGCGGTCGCCGAACCGGTGTTACCTGGATCGGTCGAGTCACCGCATTCCAGCAGCCTGTCCAGCGGACAGGTAATCACGGGCGGAGTGGTATCGGCGAAGGTGATGTGCTGGACGCACGTGGCCGCATTGTGGCAGCCGTCCTCGGCTTTCCAGGTGCGGTCAATGCCCGCGTTGCCGGCGCAATCAGCGGTGGTCGGCGCGTCCGTGTGCGTGATCGTCACCGGTTGGCCGCAATTGTCGGTGGCGGTGGCCACACCGGTGTTGCTCGGATCGGTCGAGTCTCCGCACGCCAATACCTTGTCCAGCGGACAGGTGATGACGGGCGGCGTGGTATCGGCAAAGGTGATGTGCTGAATGCAAGTGGCCACGTTATGGCAGGCATCCTCGGCTTTCCAGGTGCGATCGATGCCCGCCTGGCCCGTGCAATTGGCGGCGCTCAGCGCGTCCGTGTGCGTGATCGTCACCGGTTGGCCGCAATTGTCGGTGGCGGTCGCCGAACCGGTATTGCTCGGATCGGTGGAATCACCGCACGCGAGGACTTTGTCCAGCGGACAGGTAATCACCGGCGGAGTCGTGTCGCCGAAAGTGATGTGCTGGACGCACGTGGCCACATTGTGACAAGCGTCCTCGGCCATCCAGGTGCGATCGATGCCCGGGTTGCCTGTGCAATTGGCCGCGGTCGGCGCGTCACTGTGCGTGAGGGTCACGGGCTGGCCGCAGTTGTCCGTGGCGGTGGCCGAACCGGTGTTGCCTGGATCCGAAGAATCACCGCACGCCAAAACCTTGTCCGGCGGACAGGTGATCACCGGGGGGGTTGTATCATTGACCAGGAACGGTTGGCTGCACGTGTTCGAGCAGCCATTGGCCGTGACCGTGAGGGTCAAAGTGAACGGTTGATTGCAGAGATTGCCCGCGTTAACCACCACACTCGAGCCAGTCGTTGCTCCGGAGAGCGTGCCGTTGCCACTGATCGACCAAAGGAAGGAATTGTTCCCTGCCGGCCCGGCATAGCTATAGGTTGGACTGGAATTCAGGCAGACCACGACAGGACCGCTGATCGAACAGGTCGGCACCGGATTGACCGTCAAAACCACATCACTGGTCTTGGTGCAGCCGCTCTGATCCTTGAGGGTTAAGCGCAAGGTCGCCGATCCGCTAGTCACGTGGACGTCGGTCGTCAGAGAATTCGTTGCGTCGATCGTCGCGGAACCGGAGACGACGCTCCAATTGGTGGAAACGAAGGGGAAGACACCCGGTTGGGCCGTGCCATTGAGCGTAAAGGTGGTCGAGGGGCCGCTGGTGCACTTGGCCTGGTTGGGGCCGGCATCGGCGAAGACACCCAGCCTCAGGCCGAGCTGCAATGGCGCGATGAAGTCCACGATCGTGGCGGAAGGGGATTGGGAGACCTTGGTCTTAACCATGAGGGTCTTCAAGGCGAGGCTGGTGCAAGGATCGAACTCCGCGGCAATCAGCGCGGTGATGTCAACCGCGACTTCCGCGAAGGTATTCGGCGCGTAGTTGGTCCCGCCAAAAGCGCCATAGGGCACGACGATCGTGTTCGTGTTGACCGCTCCGATGACTGAATTCGTCGGAAGCGTGGAAAGATTAACGTCCACGTAGTCAAATCCACAGGTCTGGCTGTTGGTGGCCTGCCATCGTTCGAGAAACAGGCCCGCACTTTTCCCGCCCTTGGTTAAGGCAATGGTCAGAATGAAGTCATTGGTCGTGCGCCCGCAATTGGGTCCGGCCGAGGCAAACCCGCCAGTCGTGCCGCCGGCATTGGTCGTCATGCTCAGGGTATTCTGCAAAAATTCGAAATCGATGTAAGCATCGCCACTGTCCGACAAACGATCCCCGGCTAGCACGAGCCATTGGTGGTTGCTGGTGTCGCGGGCGAAATGGATCAAGGCATGGTTCATATCCACCTTGTTGCCGACCGGGTTGTTCACCCACCCCCATTTCAAGCTGGTTGCGGTGTTGGGGTTGTCGTCCACTTTGTTGCCGCCCCCAAAATTGTTGTCCGTCCCGCTGTTGTAAACATCGACCAAATGAAAGGTGGTGTTGGGATTGACCGGCACTCCGGCAAGCGAAAGGACGGCTCCGCCAGTCCCGGAGGGGCCGGGAACCCAGTCACCCACCCCGCTGAACGGCGTGTTCGCCAGCAGATCCCCATCAATGTCAAAACCGCCCGTGGGCGGGCTGATCAGCGCGCGGCCAAGCGGCGGAGCCGCATCGGTGAAGTAGGTGGTGGCGGATCGGCCGGAGGGTGACCCCGTGGCATTGACCTGGAGCGTCGCGCCCAATTCATCCTGGTTCGTCGGCACAAGCCACGAGGTATCAAATTTGCCGTTGACCGCGCTGATTTGCCACGGCTGGTGCGCCGGACTGGTATTGTTGTCGTTCGTGCCGCCGACATGCAGGACCTGCACGGTGACCACGTCGGTCGAGCCGAAGCCGTTGCCGCTGATCAGGACGGTCTCGCCAGGTTGATAGTCGGGCTTGTCGGTGGTGACGCTCGCGCCCAGCGCACCCCAGGTTGATAAAATGATCACCAGGTTGCCGAGCGCCGCCCCGGCTTGTCGCCTGAGACAAATGCGCCCGACTCTCGTCACTTCCCGAATTGGAGTTTGCATAGGTATCTAAATGTCCTCTTTGAGTTCTTTCAGAGGTGGCCAACCAAGGCCATTTACAGATCGCTCCGCTCTCTGATTTTTTGTGGATGTTGGGCAATAAACCGCAGAGTGCGCCTCTTGCCTATTCGGACGGCCTACGGTTCGTGAGTTAGGGGAAACTACTTGCAAGCGCGCTCGGCCATCGCTGGCAGCACCGGCCGGTTGCAGGAAGGCAGGGACTAATGCCCAATGACCAATGACCAATGACCAATGACCAGGCAGCGCGCGCCAGCCTCTTCGACTGCGTGAGTCGAGCCTTGGGCATTGGAGCTTGGTCATTCATTGGTCATTGGTCGTTGGTCATTAGCCACGGCATCCCGGTTGCTCAAAGCCGCGCCAGTGAAGAAGCAACCGGGCCAATGGCGCGAGCCGAGCACCAGCCGAACCAGGCGGTTTGACGGGCCGGGCTGGTCCGGCTTCCGCATCGGTGGGGGCGCTTCGCCTGCCACCGACTGCCTCCATCCGGGACAACGAGTCTGAGCCTGGGACACTCTGGAAAATCCATGACCGTGGACACGACCTCGCAAGCTCCGGCAACGGCTCCCGGGCAGGCGCGCCATCCTTCGCCTTCCGGAAGAACCATGAAAAAAGTGCTGGCGATCGACGATTCGCCGGAAATCCTCCAGATCATCCACCAGACCTTGGATCACTTCGGGTTCGCGACGTTGATCGCCGAGGAGGGCTTGACCGGAATCAAGATGACGCAGGAACACCTGCCCGACCTGATCCTCTGCGACATCAACATGCCGAGTCTCGACGGCTACGATACCCTGCGCGCCTTGCGCGAGCACGAAGCCACCGCGGCCATCCCGTTCATCTTCCTTTCCGGGGCGACCGACAAGATCGCCATCCGCAAGGGAATGGAGTTGGGCGCCGACGATTATCTGACCAAGCCGTTCAGTCCCAAGGAACTGCTGGCGGCGGTGAACGCGCGCCTGGAGAAGCAGGCCGACTGGCAACGCCTGTCGGACCGCAAACTCAACGAACTGCGCGGCAATCTCACGCTGGCCTTACCGCATGAACTGCGCACCCCGCTCAATGGCATCATGGGCCTGGCTCACCTGATGATGGAAGACTATCAACACATGCCCCCGGAAGAAGTGCTGGAGTCCGCCCAATTCATCCACGCCTCCGCCCTGCGCCTGCACCATCTCGTCGAAAACTTCCTGGCCTATTCGCAGATTGAACTGATGGCCAACGAGTCGAAAATGATTGAGATCCCCGACTCTCACAAGTCCGTGGCCACGATGGAACTCGTGCAGCGGCTGGCGCGTAGTATCGCCGCCCGGCACAAGCGCGAGGGAGACTTGCTCCTGAAAAGCGACAAGATCGGTCTGCGCGTGCCGTCGGAAAACTTTGCCAAGATCGTCGAGGAGATCCTCGACAACGCCTTCAAGTTTTCCGAGCCAGGCAAGCCGGTGCTCGTCGCCACGGAAGCCCATGCCGACCAATTCCATTTCGTCGTGGCGGACCAGGGGCGAGGCATGACGGCCGACCAGATCCGGCGGATCGGCCCGCACATTCAGTTCGAGCGAAAAACCTTCGAGCAACAGGGCGCCGGACTCGGTCTTTTCATCGCCAAGCGCATCACCGAATTGCTCGGTGGCCAGTTTCTCATCGAGAGCAAGCCCGGCCAGGGAACGGCCGTCAAAGTTTCCTTCGCGCTGCCGGGGATTTGACCCGCGGCTTAGCGGCCGCCGCCGGCGCCCCCGGGATTTGATCCGGCGAACTTCCAACTCGCCCGCGTGTCGCGCGTCAGGGGCACGTTCAACATTCCGGCGCGGATCAGCTCGATCGGGATCGGTCCGTAGGTGAGCACGGTGTCGTTGAACTTCTGCTCGGTCATCTTGCCCGCTCCGACCAACTCCTGGCGCAGGGCCCGCAGTTGCAGGCCCCCGATCATGTAACCGCATTGATATAAAGGCGAGTAGCCGCCTTCAATGAACCGGCGCACTTCACTCCTCGCCCCCAGACGCTCGTGTCCCACCCGGTCCACCAGGAAATCCACCATCTGCGCCGGAGTCATCTGTCCGAGGTGAAACTTCAGACTCACGATGATGCGGGCACAGCGATGCATCCGCCAGAAGAGCATGCCGACGCGGTCTTCGGGAGTCTGGCCGTAATGGTGTTCCCACAGTGTTAACTCCCAATAAAGCGCCCAGCCTTCGACGCAAAAGGGCGTGCTGAACAGTTGACGGTAAGGACGGTGGCGCTCGGCCTGGAAATGCTGCAGATGGTGGCCTGGAATCAATTCGTGGGGAGTGACGATGTGCATGAAGTGCGGGTTGTTCCCCCGCATCGACATCAATTTGTCCTCGTGCTTCATCTCGTCTTTCGCGTAAGCCACCAGCATGTTCGGACCGCGGTAGGCCGCGTAGGGCAGGGTCTTCTGGCCCTCCGCCGAGATCATGCTCATCCGCCAGATCTCTTCGGCCAACGGCGGCACGCTGATCAGATCGCGATCCTTGACAAATTGAATCGCCTCGCGCGCTTGTTGGAGGATGACGCGGTCCTGCTTTCCGGGCGGAACGAAATCACCTTTGACTTTGGCCAGCGCCGCTTTCCAGTCCTGGCCCAAACCCATCTCTTTCGCCGCCTCCTGCAGGCGCGCTTCGCACCAGGCGAACTCCGCCTCGCCGATGGCGATCAGTTCCTCGGCCGTGTAAGGAATCATTTCCGCGGCCAAGTCTTCCACCAATGCCTCCCGCCCGATCGAATCTCCGACCAGCGGGTCTTCCTCCTTGCCTTTGAGGCCGGCAATTTCTTCGCGCAGAAACTTGGCGTAATCCTCCAGCGCCGCCAGGGCATCCTGGTTGGGCTTCTTCATCCACCAGGTGAAGTCCGGCAGGTAGCCGTCGTAAAAGGTCGTCCACTCTTTGAGCGTCCGTCGGATCTCGCCGATCGCCAGGGCGGCCCGGCGGGCCAGTGCCGCCGGCACCGGCAACGGCGGACCCGCCTGCTCCTTCTTCCCCGCCTCGTCTTTCGCCGCCGGCTCTTCCTTGCTCGCGTCGGTCGTGTCGCGCGAAGACTCCTCCGCCGGCTTGGACGACGCTTGATTCCGAGTTTTTCCGGGTGGGGCTTTCCTTCCCCGATCGATGCGTTTGCGCAGCTGTTTGATCTGGTCCGGGATGGCGGAAAGGATCCCGGCCGCCTGCGGCGGGTCAAGCGGCTCCATGTGCCAACGCGCCTGTTCCAGGTCCTGGATCGTTTTACGGAACGGCAGCAACTCTTCCATCTCTGCCAGGCGCCGGCGATCCAGGTTCAAGTGGGCCTTCTCGGAGGCGAGCCGGTTGCGCAGAAGCAGATAGTCGATGCGTCCCTGCTGATCCAGCTGTTCAAAATCCGAGGCCTGCAACTGCTCGATCCAATCCCGATTGAGAGTTTCCATCCGCTCGAACCTCACGAGGGACCATGGCAAATCATAAAACCCTCCCACGCTCCGCTGATCCACTTCGTAGAGACGCACGAGGTCGGGCATGTCCGCGGCCGCCGTGGCGCCCAGTCCCGTGGCGCTGGCCGAAGGTTTCCTCTGCGCCTCAACTTGCGCCGCGGAGGCCGGCCGGCCAACCGGACCCGCCAGCGCGGCCGCCAACAGGAATAACCAGGCCACGAAACGGGGGATGCCGGGAGCGTTCATGTGTCAGGCCGGGAATTCTAGGGTGTGACGCGGAGCTTGGCAATTGATGGCTTGCGGCTAAGATGCGCCGCGCTCAGCCACGGACATGAAGAAGTACTGGCACGTCATCAACATCGCCATTCAGAACACGCTGACTTACCGGCTGAATTTTGTGTTCCGGAGCGTCTTCAGTCTGATCCCGTTGTTCGCCACCATTTCGCTCTGGCGCGCCATCTACGCCGGGCAGCCCGGAGACGTGGCCGGCTACACCCTGGCCCAAATGACCTCCTATTACCTTGTCGTGACCATCGTGGAGGCCCTCACCGCCGTGACGGAGGATGATTGGCAAATTGCCACCGACATCAAGGACGGCAATATCAGCCAGTTTCTGCTCAAGCCGATCGATTACCTCACTTACCGGCTCTGTCTCTACGCCGCCGGTCGGCTGGTGTTCACGGCGTGCGCCTTCCTGCCCGTCGCTGGTTTCATTCTCAGCCAGGGAAAGTATTTCGTGCTGCCGCAAGATGTATCCACCCTCGGGTGGTTCGCCGTTTCACTCGTCCTCACCGGGCTGCTCCAGTTTTTCATCTCCTACACCATGGCCCTGCTGGCGTTTTGGGTCCTGGAGGTGTCCACGTTCATTTTCATCCTTTTCGCCTTCGAATACCTGGCCGGGGGACATCTCTTCCCGCTCGACATCCTGCCACCTTTGCTGACCCGGGCGCTGCTCTTCACCCCGTTTCCCTACCAGTTGTTTTTTCCCGTCAACATCTATCTTGGCCGGACGAGGGGCGTCGATCTCAAACTGGGTCTGGTCGTCCAGCTCGCCTGGGTGATCGCCGCTTATCTCCTGGCCCGGTTCGTCTGGAGCCGGGGCATCCGCAAATTCTCCGCGGTGGGGGGATGAGAGACGCGTGAGGGTTGGAGGCGGCTAAAAGGTTAACAATCGATTTGCTCGTGAAACGTTACTTAGGAATCTACGCCGCCCTGTGGAAGAACTCGGTCGTACGGGAAATGGGTTTCAAGACGAATTTTCTCCTCTGGATTGTGGTTGAATTGCTCTGGTTCGCGCTGCAAATCACCTTCATCACCGTCATCTACCAGCATACCGATCACATCGGCGACTGGTCGAAGTGGCAGGTGGTGTTGTTGATGGGAGCCAGCCACTTCATCCAGCAGGTCTTCACCGCGCTCTTTCTCAGCAATTGCGTGCAAATCTCCGAACATGTCCGGACCGGGCGCCTGGACTTTTTCCTCCTGTTGCCCATCAACACGCGTTTTCTTCTCACTTTTCGCCAGGTGGATCTGGGGGCATTCGTCAACGCGGCCTCCGCGGTGGTGGTGATGGCCTACGCCGCGCGGCAGCTCGACGTGGCGCCCAGCGCGACGCAGATCGCCGGCTTTCTCCTGCTCAGCGGGGCCGGGCTGCTGGTTCACTACTCGCTCATGTTCCTGCTCGCCAGTGTCAGTTTCTGGACGGTGCGGGCCCAGGGCATTGTGTGGGGCTATTACAATTTGTTCTACATCTCACGTCTGCCGGACGCTGCGTTCCGCGGCTGGTTCAAGGCATTCTTCACCTTCGCGATCCCCATGCTCCTGGTCGCCAACGTCCCGGCCAAGCTTTTGGCCAACAAGCTTGCGGCGCCGCTCGACATGTTGCTCCTGCTCGCGATGAGCGCGGGTTGCCTGGCCGTGTCGGAGCTGGGCTGGCGTCTTTCCGTGCGCCGCTACACCAGCGCCAGTTCGTGACGGCGCGGCAAGAAGCCGCCATCGGATGTTTTGCGACTCCGGATGCATCTTAGTTTAAGAGCGAGTTTTAAGATTTCCCTCTGGGTAGAACAGGCGACCCGCTTGTGCCGTCCGGCGACCCGCCGGACGGAACGGGAGTGACGATGCAAGCCAATGAAGCTCGCGTTTTCAACAGATAAGCCTCGGCCGTTCCGGTCAGCGGGTCGCCGAGCGGGGCAGGGGAGTCGCCCGCGCTACCCATTTTCAAAACACAGTCTAAGTTGGCCAACTTGAAGAGACGGCAGCTTTGAGCCACGGAGTGGCGATAGAAAGTAGCCCACGGCGTCAGCCGTGGGACAGAGCGCAAGAACACGTGAGCCCCGGAGGGGCGACAGAAACAGCTTCGAGGAGCCAAACTCTGTCGCTGCTCCGCAGCTCTTTCTCGGTAACGCCGGTCTCCCACGGCTGACGCCGTGGCTACTTTCTGACGCTGCTCCGCAGCTGGCTCGGGCGCCTTTGGGCAACTCGCCGACTCGAGCGCCACCTCGGACATCCAATTTGGCGAATAAACTCTTGCGCCGGTCAGGGGGCTTGGTTACCGTCCGCATCCCCTTTGGGTTGGTAGCTCAGTTGGTAGAGCAGCGCCCTTTTAAGGCGTTGGTCCTGGGTTCGAGTCCCAGCCAACCCACCAAACCCTCATCCCAGCCAATAAAATAAGGGGTTTTGTGCATATTGAAGCCCTTGAAACGGTAGCTAGTGCTAAAGCCTGGTGCTAAAAAGGCTCTCGGATCGTTTTCCTGAAGTCACCCAGTCAGCGCAGAGGCCACACGCCTAACCACCTTCGCTGCGCCCTCATTAACCATAGTTTCCCGCGCCAACGTCACTTGGAGATCGGCACCACGGCTTGAACACAGGTGCTGCACATCATGGCCCGCTCCGAGCCGTCTGGAGTTGCCCCTCCGCACGGCGAAGCCTTGCAGCGGTGGCGCTGTCGCGCGGACGAAATCCCAGAACCTGCCGCAGATGAAAGGCTGCGCCGAGCCAGTTCCCCACCTGCTCGCATTCGAAGGCTTGCTGCTCGTGCCAGAGCTGGGCCGCTTTGGTTGAGGTAGTCACCTGCTCTGGTTGATCCACCCTCAACCTGCGCCAGAGTGACAGCGCCTCTTCCCGCGGCAGAGAAGTTAAACCGCTCTCCGGATCGAACCGAGCCCCAGACCACAGAGCGGCAATCTGCTGCAGCTGAAGAAACGAGCGGGCAGGCAAGGTCAGATCGACTACTTGGACGCGGCTGTAGCCCTTGCCACCGTCGCCGCTGACCGTGAGAAGCCGCCGCCCGTCCGGGCTGAATCGTGTTCGCTGCACAAACCCTGCGCACTTGAGCGACGGGCCCAACGGTTCGCCTGTGAGAGTGTCCCAGAGCCTGATCGACCCCTCGGCATCCCCTGTGGCAATCCGAGTGCCATCTGGACTGAACGAAAGAGCGGTGATACCGCGCTTGTGTCGCAGTCGCCGTGTCGCAGGCCGGCTCGTAGCCACATCCCACAGGCAAACTGTCCCCTCTATGCCGCTCGTGGCCAGCAGGCGCCCGTCCGGGCTGAACTCAATGGGTCCAGCCCCCTCCTCTTGCCGAAACGGAGGACCGACAGGACGACCCGTGTCCGCGTCCCACATCTGCGCATAGCCAGGTTTTTGAGCGCCCACGAAGCACGAAGTAACCAGCCAGCGGCCATCGGGGGAAAAGAACAGGTCTCCTACCGTCCCGTTGCCACCCAGGGATTGCCCAACCGGAGTCGTTCGATCGATTGACCAAAGTTTGGCCTGGCCCACGCCTGTCTTCTTCAAGTCACCGCACCCAACGGCCAGTCTTCGGCCATCCGGACTGAAGGCCAGAACGAGAACCGGATCCGAATGCGCCAAAGGCCGGAAGATGAGTTTTGGCCGGGTTGCCTCCCAGACCTGAACCGTTCCATCGACAGACCCCGACGCCAGGAACCGACTGTCAGCACTGAATGACAATGCGTTGATCTCAGCCGAATGTTTCACGGCGAGCGAGACCGGTTCGGCATTCGTCCAATTCCACACTCGAACGACTCCGCCCGTCTGGGCCAGAGCGATCGAACGCCCGTCGGGGCTGAACTGCCCCGTCAGACAAGGGCCGGCCCGCCTCAACGCGGGAGTCATGGTCTCGCCAGTGGCAGCGTCCCAGACCATTGCACCGGCGGACCTCGTGGTCGTCAGAATACGCCGACCGTCGGGGCTGTACTCGGCGTGGAGACTGGTGTTGGTGAAGTGAAGGGTCAAGTCCGTCGAAAACTTTGAGGCAAGATCCCACACGCGCCAGATCCCGTCGTGCCCCGAGGTCAAGATGCGGCGTCCATCCGACGCGAGCTGAACATTCCTGATCGTGTCCTGTTGCCTGATTATTGCCCCCAACAAAACGCCGCTGTCCGCGGCCAACCGGCGGACCGTGGCGTCACTACTTGCGCAGATCACCCAGCGGCCGTCCGGACTGAACAGGATCTCTTGAGCCGGTTTGGCGAACCGCACCGGCGGTGCCATCAGCGTCATCTCCGGCAACCGCCATCCCACACGCGCGCCGTCATGTCATGACTTGCCGTTGCAACCCAGCGTCCATCGGGGCTGAAGGTGACCATGACGACGCGTTCGCCGTGCTGCATTCGGGGGCCGATGGGATGACCCGTCTTTGCATCCCAGAGTTGTGCGGTTCCATCCCGGCTCGCCGTCACCACCCGCGCGCTGTCACTGGAAACAGCCACGTGACTGAGTTCAGCCGCGTGGCGGAGAGGGGGACCGACTGGTACCCCATCGTCCGCATCCCAAATCTGGCCCGTATGATCGTGGCTGGCGGTCACCACGCGTTTTCCATCAGGACTGAACACCGGCGACGATGCATCAATTCCCGTGACGTGTCGCCTAAGTCCAGCCGCATCGCTTCGACAAACCACGGCAACGAGCTGAGCAAATCTCCTTCATCCACCAACCGAACTCCGTTTGCCACATGAGACCCGGACAGCTCGTGCCGCAGTTGGTCCGACAAGTCAGAGTAACGACGGCTCTGGTGCTGCTGGTAGAGAAGCGCCACCGTTCCCAGGGCCATCACCAG
>WNFZ01001302.1_pt1 | contig 39207 bp, 41 predicted proteins | sample 5400081 | NCBI WGS metagenome assembly WNFZ01 (sample SAMN13153365, study PRJNA577476) | soil metagenome | isolation source: 80 cm soil or saprolite under grassland replicate 1 | place: USA:California | collected 2016-06-15
TCTCCTCCTGGCCGAGGACCCATGGCCGGGGGTCGAGCTCGTCGACGGCGTTCAACTTCCAGCGGCAGATCCGGGGCTCGGTGTCAGAGAAGCGATACCTGATCCTCGCTGAGGGCCACTCCGGCGACTCGCACTACGGAAAGACCGCGCGCGGGGTGATCCGCTATGCGCCCGACCCGACGGTGGCGATCGTCGACTCGACGCGAGCGGGGGAGACCCACGGCGGGATTCCGATCGTCGCGGGCGTCAACGACGCGCTCCCCTTCGAGCCGACGACCGCGGTCGTCGGCGTGGCGACCCAGGGCGGCCAGTTTCCCCCGGCCTGGCGCGAGCTGCTCAAGGCCTGCATCTCGAAGGGGCTCGACGTCGAGAGCGGCCTGCACGAGTTCGTCTCCGACGACCCGGAGCTCGCCGAGCTGGCGGCCCGCCACGGCGTCGAGTTGCGTGACCTGCGCAAGCCGCCCGCCGGGCTGAACGTGCCCACCGGCGCGAACCTCGAGATCCCGGCGCAGATCGCCCTCACCGTCGGCTCCGACTGCGCGATCGGCAAGAAGACCGTCGCCCTCGAGCTCGACCTCGAGGCGCGCCGCCGCGGACTCGCCTCCGTGTTCGTCCCCACCGGACAGACGGGGATCGCGATCGCGGGCTGGGGGATCGCCGTGGACGCGGTGGTCTCGGACTTCCTCGCCGGCGCGGCCGAACAGCTCGTCGTCGAGGGCAGCCGGCGCGGGGGTGAGCTCCTCTTCGTCGAGGGTCAGGGCTCGCTCTCCCACCCGGCGTACTCGGGCGTCACGCTCGGCCTGATGCACGGGTCGGCGCCCCACGTCTTCGTGCTCTGCCACAAGGCGGGCTCCGAAGAGATCGAGGGCTACCCGGGCCACCCGCTGCCGAGCCTGCCGGAGCTGATCGAGCTGCACGAGCGGATCGCGCTGCCGCTGCGACCGGCGCGCGTCGCCTGCCTCGCGCTCAACACGGACGGGCTCGACGAGGACGACGCCCGGGCTGCGATCGGCGCGGCCGCCGAGGAGACCGGGCTGCCTGCCGACGACCCGGTTCGGTTCGGGGCCGCAACTTTGCTCGATGCGGTCCTCGCCGCGTTCGAGAATCAAGCATCCGCCGTCGCCGCCGATCACTAGCCTCAAGGAGCCGCTACACGTTCGACGAAGAACGTGGAAATCTAATGTTGGGTCTACCCCAGGAGCCGCAATGCCACTGACGAGGATCTCAGGCCTGTTCTGCTGCGCCGCGCTGGCGCTCATGCTGGCGGGGGCGGCGCAGGGCAGCCTGGAAGTGGGCGTCACCGAGGACGCCGGCAAGACGGCCGATGGCGGCACTCCCTTCTTCTCCACGCTGACCGACATCGGCCTCACGGCCAACCGCGTCTCGATCCCCTGGGACCCTGCGCAGCCGACTGCGATCCAGAGCCGGGCCGAGCTCGAGTCCTGGCTGCCTCAGGCAGCGGCGAACCACACCCGCATCGTCTTCGCCGTCGCCCCGCTGAGCGCCGGTGACCTGACGGCATCCCCCACGCGGGTGTCCCAGTTCGTTGCCTTCCTGCAGCAGCTGGCGCAGGCCTTCCCGGCCGTGAAGGACTACGTGATCGGAAACGAGCCGAACCAGCCGCGCTTCTGGCTGCCGCAGTTCGACCCGGCAGGCAAGCCGCTCTCGGCAGCCCAGTACCTGCCCGTGCTCGCCCAGTCGTACGACGCGCTGAAGGCGATCGATCCGACGATCACGGTGATCGGCGTCGGCCTCTCGCCGCGCGGGAACGACCTGTCCGCCGCGAAAAACAACCGCTCCCGCTCGCCGGTGCGCTTCCTCCGCGACCTCGGCGCCGCGTACCGGACAAGTAAGCGAACGAAGCCGCTAATGGACGAGCTGGCGTTCCACCCGTACCCGAGCTCGAGCCGCGACCAGATCGCGACCGGCTACGCGTGGCCCAACGCCGGCGTCGCCAACCTCGACCGGATCAGGCAGGCGGTCTGGGATGCCTTCCACGGGACGTCGCAGCCGATCTTCGCCGAGAACGGCGTCTCCAAGTTCGCCAAGCCGCTCACCTTCGACCTGGACGAGGTGGGGTGGCAGGTGGAGATTCCCCCGGCGCTCGCGAGCCTCTACTTCGGCTCCGAGACCGGGCCCACCACCGACGAGGCGACCCAGGCGCAGATCTACGGCGACCTGGTCAAGCTCCTGGCCTGCGACCCCTCGGTGCGACTGCTCAGCTTCTTCCACCTGGTCGATGAGCTCGACTTGAATCGATGGCAGAGCGGCTTCGAGCGCGGCGACGGCTCGCACCGGCCCTCTTACGGCGCGGTCAAGGACGCGATCGCTCAGACCCACGGGGCCTGCCAGGGCCCCGTCCAAACGTGGGCCCACACGGCGCGGGTCGTCTTGCCGTTCGTCGCCTGGGGCAACCTGAGCAAGCCTCAGCGAGTCAGCCGCAAGCGACGGGGCTTTTACGCCGGTGCCGGCGAGGAGGCGACCTTTCGGGCCGGCATCTTCAAGGCGGGCCCCCGCAGCGCGGCGCTCGGGCGAAGGCTCGCGCTGGGCCGCCCGAAACCGCTGCTGCGAGCGACCGGGACGATTAAGGCCAAGGGCAGGGCTGTGTCCTTCCCAGCGCGCAAGCTCAAGCCCGGCAGGTATGTCTATGCAATCCGGATGGTCTCGACGATGAACCCAAACCGCGTCACCGTTCTTGTGAGCCGGTCGTTCCGCGTAGGCCTCTCCCGCAGATGAGAGACCCTCGAGTCGAGCGCCTGGGCGAGCTGATCGTCTCGTACTCGCTCGGGCTCGAGGCGGGGCAGATCCTCAGGGTCGAGGTGCCGCCGGTGGCAGCGCCGCTCGCGGTCGAGCTCTATCGGGCCGCGCTCGCTGCCGGGGGCCATCCGTACGCGAACGTCGAGCTGGAGCAGCTGCCGGAGCTCCTCGTCAAGAAGGGCAACGATGAGCAGCTCGAGTTCCTCTCGCCGATCGCGGTCGCCGAGATCGAGTTCGTCGACGCGATCGTCACCATCTGGTCGGAGTCGAACACGCGCGCCCTCAGCCGCGTCCCGCCCGATCGCCACCAGCGCCTGATCGCCTCGAGCCGCAAGCTCGCCAAACGGCGCTGGGAACGGATCGCCGCCGGCGAGCTGAGCTGGTGCGGGGTCGTCTTCCCGACCGCCGCGCACGCCCAGGACGCCGAGATGTCGCTCGAGGAGTACGAGCACTTCGTCTTCCGCGCCTGCCACGTCGAGGGCTCCGAAGACCCGGTGACCCACTGGAACGGCGTGCGCGAGGAGCTCCACCGACGCGCCGAGGCGCTCAGCGAGGCGCGCGAGATCCGCATCCTCGGTCCGGACACCGACCTCCGGCTCGGCGTCGAAGGCCGGCGCTGGGAGCCCGCTGACGGGCGCTACAACATGCCCGACGGCGAGGTCTACACGAGCCCGCTCGAGGCGACGACGGAGGGCGAGATCCGCTTCACGTTCCCCGCGCTGTTCCGGGGCCGCGAGGTCGAGGACATCCGCCTCCGCTTCGAGGGCGGCAAGGTGGTCGGCGCCGAGGCCGCCCGCGGCCAGGAGTTCCTCGAGGCGCTGCTGGACGTCGACGAGGGCGCCCGCCGCCTCGGTGAGGTCGCCTTCGGGCTCAACTACGAGATCGACCGCTTCACCAACAACACGCTCTTCGACGAGAAGATCGGCGGGACGATGCACGTCGCACTCGGCTCTGCCTTCGAGGAGCTCGGCGGCCAGAACACCTCCGCGCTGCACTGGGACCTCGTTTGCGACCTGCGCGCCGACGGCGAGGTCTACGCCGACGGTGAGCTCATCTGGCGGGCGGGCCGTTTCCTCGAGCCGGCCATCGAGCGTGTCTGATTCCCGGCTCGCACGCCTGGCCGACGTCCTCGTCGGCTACTCGGCGGGGGTGAAGCCCGGCGAGCTCGTGTTGCTCGAGGCGCCCGTGATCGTCGAGCCGCTCGTGGACGAGCTGTACCGCGCGGTCCTCGAGGCCGGCGGTCAGCCCGTGACGCGGATCGGCCTTGACCTCGCCGAGGTGCTCCTCACCGAGGGCAGCGACGACCAGGTCGCCTGGGTGAACCCCGCTCGCCGCGAGGACATCGAGCGAGCCGACGTGCGGATCGTGATCGAGGCGACCACGAACACCAAGGCGCTGACGAGCATCGACCCGTCCCGCCAGGCGCTGGTCGAGCGCTCCCGCTCGGCGCTGCGCGACCGCTACCTCGAGCGAGCCATGAGCGGCGAGCTGCGCTGGGTGCTGAGCGCGTACCCGACGAATGCCGCCGCCCAGGACGCGGAGATGTCGCTCTCTGAGTACGAGGACTTCATCTACGGCGCCGGGTTCCTCGACAACGGCGATCCCGTCGCCCGCTGGCGTGAGTTCGCTGCTCGGCTGCGGGCCAAGGCCGAGCTCCTGGCCGGCAAGCAAGAGCTGCGGATCGTCGCCGAGGACACCGACCTGAGCATGGCTGCCGGCGGCCGTACCTGGATTGCGGCCGACGGGCACGAGAACTTCCCGGACGGCGAGGTCTTCACGGCGCCGCTCGAGACGAGCGCCGAGGGCGAGATCCGCTTCAGCTACCCCGCGGTCTTCCGGGGCCGCCAGGTGGACGACGTCCGCCTCCGCTTCCACGAGGGCGAGGTCGTCGAGGCGACCGCGGCGCACGGCCAGGACTTCCTCGAGGAGATGATCGCGGTGGACGAGGGCGCACGGCGGATCGGCGAGTTCGCCTTCGGCCTCAACGAGGCGGTAGACGTCTTCACCCGCAACATCCTCTTCGACGAGAAGATCGGCGGCACCGTCCACCTGGCGCTCGGCACGGCGTATCCGGAGTGCGGCGGCACCAACCGCTCGGCCCTCCACTGGGACCTGATCTGCGACCTCCGCTCGGGAGGCGAGGTCTACGCCGACGGCGAGCTGATCTACGAGAACGGGCGGTTCCTGAACGGCTTCTGACCAGCGTCGCGCCGGCTACTCATAGAAGGTCAGCACCGCCAGGATCACGTAGAGCGCGATCAGAGCCACTCCCTCGAACCTCGTCGCCTCGCCGTCGCCGGTGATCTGCGACAGCGCGAGTCCCGTCAGGAGCAACGCCCCGATGTAGACGGGGGCCAGTGCAAAGGTGAGCGGCGTCGCGAACAGGAGCGAGACGAGCACGAGCGTGGGGTAGAGGAAAGCCGTGATCTGGGCCACAGAGTTCTTGACGACGGAGATCGCCAGGTCCGCCTCGCCCTTCAGCGCCAGCACGACGCCGGCCGTGTTCTCAACGGCATTGCCTGCGATCGCGACGATCACGAGGCCGGCGAACGCCTTGGGGACTCCGATGCGCGCCATCGCCGGCGTCAGCGCGGTCACGAACCAGTCGGAAACGAAGGCGGCCCCGACCCCGGCGACCGCCAGGAGCGCAAGCGCGACCGCCATCGAGACGCGGGGTGCCCCGTGCGACGGTTCCTGACTCGGGTCGGAGCGCACGTAGTCGATCAACCAGACGCCATAGGTGACGAGCAGCGCAACCGCGCCGACGATCGAGATTGCCTTCACGTGGTGTGAGGCCCTGTCGCCGGTCGCGGAGGAGATGCCGAGGATCACGATCAGGAAGCTGGCGAGCATCATCAGGGTCGCGTTGTCCTTGGGCAGGCGCGCGCGGAAGCGCATCACCCCCTCGGCGCTCTCGCGGCAGCCGGCAATGACGACCAGCCCGAGCACGAGCAGCGCGTTCGCGAAGATCGAGCCGATGATCGACGTTCGTGCAACCACGATCTCCCCGGCCGAGAGCGCGAACATGACGATGAAGAACTCGGGCAGGTTCCCGAGCGTCGACTGCAGCAAGCCGGTGACCGCTGGGCCAAACCGCTCACCGACCTGCTCGGTCGCGAACGACACGATCCACGCCAGGCCCGCGAGCGCCACGGTCGCCAGAGCGAACGTCAGGAGCGCCGGCGCGTCGGCGTAGTGCGCCGCGCCGGCCGCGATCGTGACAGCCGCGGTCAGCGCGGCGAACGTCCAGATGGTGCGCATGCGGGCGGGAACCTATCCAGCCGTGGAAGGGAGAGACGTTCCCTTGACACGAACACGTGTTCGCGTTACCATGGCGAACACATGTTCGGTAAGATCCTTCTCATCTCAGCTCTGGCCCTGATCGCCTGGGCGGTCGTGGCCCGCGCCTCACACGGCGCAGGGGCGGAGGTGCGCTACACCGTGAAGCCCGGTGACACGCTCTGGGGGATCGCTGCGTCTCACTACCCGGGTGACCCCCGGGACGCGATCTACCGGATCAACCACCGCAACCACCTGGGTGGCAGCGTGATCGTTCCCGGGCAGCGTCTCGTCCTGCCGTCAGCGCACTAGCGCAGGAGTAAGGGGGCTCACGGGGGAGCCAGGGGTTCCCCCGTGAGAAGACCGGCGGTGTAGACCCGCTCGCCTCTGAAGAGGCGGCGCTCGCCGTCCCACGGGAAGAAGATGACGACCTTCCAGGCGAGTCGCTCGCCCGAAGGCGGGATTCCGAGCCATTCGGCCTCGTGCGTGCCGGTGACGTCGGCTTCCTCGCAGACGCCCTGCGGACCGATCACGATGTCGGTCAGCCGGAAGTCGATGTCTGGAAAGGCGCCGAGCAGGCCCAGGTAGAAGCGCGCGGCGCCCTCGTGTCCCTCCCAGCGGTGGCCGGTCTGGACGAGCTCGTACACGCAGTCCTCGGTGAGCGTCGAGATCAGGCCTGGGAGGTCGCGGCCGTCCTCCGCCTTGGAGTGCCGCTTCCAGAGCTCGCGGATCTCCTCATGCTCGGTGGCGTCGGGGTCACGCCGGATCAGGTCGAGCACGTCGTCGCCCACGAATGACGACTCTACGGGCTGACCGACGCGCGGCGCTCCTAGACTGACGGGCATGGATCTCGACCTCGTCTTCTTCGGGACCTCGGGCTCGGTGCCGACCTCGCACCGGGCGCCGTCCGCGCTGCTCGTCCGCCGCGGCGGGGAGCGGCTCCTGTTCGACTGCGGCGAAGGCACGCAGCGCCAGATGCTGCGCTCCTCGGTCGGGCTAATCGAGCTGCGCGAGGTCTTCATCTCGCACTTCCACGCCGACCACTATCTCGGCCTGCCCGGGATGCTGAAGACCTTCGCCCTGCGCGGGCGCGAGGTGCCGCTGACGATCTACGGGCCGCCGGGGCTGAAAGATCTCTTCAGCGCGCTCCGGCGGGTCTTCGGGAAGCTCACCTACGAGCTCGAGCTGGTCGAGCTGCGTCCCGGCGAGGTGCTCGAGCGCGGCGAGTACAACCTCGTCACGTTTCCGGTCGCGCACGGGGTGCAGTCGCTCGGCTTCACGCTCGTGGAGCATCCGCGACCGGGCCGCTTCGATGTCGAGGCGGCGGAGGCGCTCGGCGTGCCGTCGGGGCCGGAGCGCGGGCTGCTCCAGGCCGGGGAGTCGGTGACGCTCGCGGACGAGCGCGTGGTCACGCCCGACGAGGTGCTGGGCCCACCGCGGCCGGGGCGCAAGATCGTCCTGAGCGGCGACACGGCCCCGGCGGCGACCGTGTCGGAGGTCGCGCGCGGGGCGGAGGTGCTGGTCCACGAGGCGACGTTCCTCGACGAAGAGCGCGAGCGGGCCCAGGAGACTGCGCACTCGACCGCGCTCGAAGCGGCGGAGATCGCGCGGGACGCCGAGGTGGGGCTCCTGGCCCTGACGCACCTCTCGAACCGCTACTTCGGCCCCGAGGTGGCGCGCGAGGCGCGTACGATCTTCCCCGAGACCGTGGTGCCGAAGGATTTCGACGTGATCGACGTGCCGTTCTCCGAGCGGGGGGCGCCGCGGCTCGTCAAGGGCGGGGTGGTGCACCGCCGCGACGAGCGCGAGCCGGTACCCGAGCCGGAGAGGGTGTCATGAGACGCCGCTTGCGGCGTCGTTCTCAGGGCGGGCTTTGCCCGAAGCGGCCGTCTGCAATGACCGGTCGACCCGCCGAACAGCAGGTGACCCTATGAGCAATCTTGTGCAGGTGGCGCTCGCCGAGAGCGTCGCCGAGGCGGAGGAGCTCCAGGAGATCCTGCGCGCGGCGGGGATCGAGGCCGAGCTCGAGACCGCGGTCGAGCACCACCCGCGCGAGACCGAGGACGCGCCCCAGAAGGTGCTCGTGCAGGAGTCGGAGCTGGAAGCCGCCCAGCACGCCATCGAGTCCATGACCGAACCCGACGATCCGATCGCGGACGCCTGATTTCGGTCGCCGGGCGGCGACCTACGACGCGCTTCGCCCGGCGGACGAGAACTGGCGCGAGGTCTACGAGGCGCTCCTGCGCGAGGGCGACCTCGAGGGGCGCCGAGTCCTCGATGTGGGCGCCGGCACGGGTCGCTTCGCCGCGGCGCTAGCTGAGCGGGCCAAGGTCTGGGCGGTCGATCCCTCGCCCGAGATGCTCGAGGTCGCGCGCGGGCGAGCGGGCGGGGTCGGTTTCAAGCAAGGGTTCGCGGAGCAGCTGCCCTTCAAGGACGGCTGGTTCGAGCGGGCGGTGATGTGGCTCGTCGTCCACTTGGTCGAGCGGCCCCGTGCGTTCGTCGAGCTGCACCGGGTGCTCGCCCCGGGCGGCCGGCTCGTGATCGCCACCTTCGACCCGCCGCACTTCGACGAATTCTGGCTGAACGAGCTGTTCCCCTCGCTGGAGGCGATCGACCGCGCCCGCTTCCCGACCGCCGAGGAGCTGGAGGTCGAGCTCGGCACGGCCGGCTTCCGCGAGGTACGGCTCTCCTGCCTTTCCCAGCAGGCCTCGATCGACCGGGAGCAGGCGCTCGAGCGCATCCGCGGCAAGCACATCTCGACGTTCGACCTGCTGGAGGACGACGAGTACGCCGCGGGCCTCGAGCAGGCGGAGCGAGACCTCCCGGAACGCGTGGACTACCGCCTCGAGTGGCTGCTGGCGAGCGCTAGTCGCGCCTGACGACGGCGCCGCCCTCGAAGACTCGTCCCGAGAGGACCTCGTCGAAGACGACGAACACGTTGCCCGCGCCGAGGCCGAGCTCGCGAGCGAGCACGCGCGCGACGCACTCGAGGATCCTCTCGACCTGTTCCGGCGTCCGCCCCTCGTAGCCGGTCACCCGAACGAGCGGCGGGTGTGTGTCGCGGCGCTGATCGTCGGCCGCGTCCGCGCCCTCGGCGTAGGCGCCTGCCTCGAGCGGCCTCCAGATCCCCCAGACCGTGTGCGCCGGCTGGTCGAGCAGCTCGGCGAGCTCGACGCACACCGTGCGCAGAACGGCCCCGGTGTCCACGCCGGGTTGGGGCAGCGCCTGGATCTCGACGACCGGCATTCGCGGCGGAGCATAGGCTTCGTCCGCCCGGGCGGCTAGAGTCCCGACTGACCCGCACCCCTTTAACTCGGTCCAGAGAGGCCGGAAAGGAGTCCGAAGGTGAGTTCAACCCTGAGCGCGCTCTGAGCGCGCAGACCTCTCAAGCCAAGACTGTCTTCGGCGTCGAGGCGATCGAGCGGGCGCTGACGCGCATCGCGCACGAGATCGCGGAAGGCAATCCCGACCTCTCGCGCGTCGCGCTCGTCGGCATCCACACGCGCGGCGTGCCCCTCGCCCAGCGGCTGCGGCGCCTGATCGGCGAGCTCGCCGGCACCGAGGTCGCGCTGGGCCAGCTCGACATCACCTTCCACCGCGACGACGTCCACGTGCGCGCGGGCGAGGCGCCAAGGCATCCCCAGCCGCTCGTGCGCTCGACGACGCTCGACTTTCCGCTCGAGGGGATGACCTGCATCCTCGTGGACGACGTCCTCTACACCGGTCGCACGATCCGCGCGGCCATCGAGGCGCTCTTCGGCTACGGCCGCCCCGAGCGCGTGCAGCTGGCTGTTCTCGCCGACCGCGGCCACCGAGAGCTCCCCATCCGCCCGGATTACGTCGGCAAGAACCTGCCCACCGCCCGTGACGAGCGCATCCAGGTCGAGCTCGTCGAGGTGGACGAAATCGACCGGGTCCTGCTCGTCCAGAAGGAGACGTCGAATCATGGGTGAGATCCACGTCATGCGGGAGGGTCTCCTTCCGCCCAAGCGGCCCCCGCGCCGGCACCTGATCTCGATCGCCGATCTCGAGCGCGACGACGTCGAGCGGTTGCTTGCGACCGCCGGCAGCTTCTCGCGCTCGCTGGAGCGGGAGGTCAAGAAGCTTCCGACGCTGCGCGGCTTCACCGTCGTGAACGTCTTCTACGAGTCCTCGACCCGCACCTCGTCGAGCTTCGAGCTGGCCGCGAAGCGCCTCTCGGCGGACACGATGTCGATCAAGGCCGCCGGCTCCTCGGTGGACAAGGGCGAGTCGCTCAAGGACACCGCGCTCACCCTCGGCGCCTACGACCCGGACGTGATCGTGCTCCGGCACCCGCAGATCGGCGCGCCGGAGCTGGTCGCGCGCTACACCGACGCGCACATCGTCAACGCGGGCGACGGCAAGCACCAGCACCCGACCCAGGCGCTGCTCGACCTCTACACGATTCGCGAGGAGCTCGGGCGGCTCGAGGGCGTCCATGTCGCGATCGTCGGCGACGTCCTGCACTCCCGGGTGGCGCGCTCGAACATCCAGGCGCTCGCGCTGATGGGCGCCAAGGTGACGCTCGTCGGGCCGCCGCCGCTGATCCCGCGCGGGATCGAGGCGATGGGCTGCGAGGTCTCGCACGAGATCGAGGCGATCGGTGCGGCCGACGTCGTCTACGTCCTGCGCATGCAACGCGAGCGGATGCAGGAGGGCGCCAACTACGTGCCCTCCCTGCGCGAGTACACCGCGCGCTGGGGCGTGACGCCGGAGCGGCTTCGACCTGGGCAGAAGGTGATGCACCCCGGCCCGATGAACCGCGGCGTCGAGATCGACCCGCGCGTCGCCGACGCCGACGACGCGCTGATCGAGACCCAGGTGCGTGCCGGGCTGGTGGTGCGGATGGCCGTGCTCTACGACCTGCTCACGACCGGGCCGGTTCCGGTCGAGGCAAGCGAGCCACTGGAGGTGGCGTGATGCTGTTCGGCAAGAACGGACGCAAGGACGACCTCGTCGTCCGCGGTACCCGCGTCCTCGACCCGGTGGAAGGCATCGACACCGTCTGCGACGTGCGTGTCGATCGCGGTGTCATCGCACAGATCGGGACGAATCTCGAGACGAACGGCCATCGCGTGATCGAGGGCCAGGGGCTCGTGCTCGCGCCGGCCTTCGTCGACCCGCACGTGCACCTGCGCGTGCCGGGCGGCGAGGACGAGGAGACGATCGCCTCCGGCACCGCGGCGGCCGCCGCCGGCGGCTACTGCGTGATCCTCGCGATGCCCAACACCGACCCGGTGGTCGATTCGGCGGCGGTGCTGGGCTCGCTGATCGAGGACGCCCAGCGGGAAGCCGAGATCCCGGTCGGCTTCCTGGCCGCGATCACGCGTGGCCAGGAGGGTGCTGAGCTGACGGAGATGGTCGAGCTCGCGGAGGAGGGCGCAGCCGGTTTCACCGACGACGGGCGGCCGCTGGTGGCGCCCGTGTTGATGCGGCGCGCGCTCCAGTACCACGGGATCGCGGGCAGGCGGCTTGCGCTGCACTGCGAAGAGCCAACGCTCTCGCGCGGGGGCCAGATGCACGAAGGCGCGGTCTCGGCCGAGCTCGGCTTCACCGGCTACCCCTCGGTTGCCGAGAGCGTGATGGTCGAGCGCGATCTGGCGCTCGCGGCCTACGAGGGGCAGCCACTGCACCTTCTCCACCTCTCGGCGCGCGAGTCGGTGGAGGCGCTGCGGGCGGCGCAGGCAAAGGGCGTCGCCGCGACCGCGGAGGTCACGCCGCACCACCTCTGCCTTACCGACGAGGCCGTCCGGACGCTCGACTCGAACCTGAAGATGAACCCGCCGCTGCGCTCGGCCGACGACCGAGCGGCGCTGATCGAGGGCCTGCGCGACGGCACGATCGGCTCGGTCGCCACCGACCACGCCCCACATGCCCGCCACGAGAAGGAGGTGCCGTTCGAGGCGGCGCCGTTCGGCGTCACGGGCCTCGAGACCGCGTTCGCAGCGATCAACACCGACCTCGTCGAGCCGGGCCTCGTCCCGCTCGAGACGCTGCTCGAGCGAATGTCGGCCGGGCCGGCGCGCGCCTACGGGCTCGAGCCGCCGAAGATCGCGATCGGCGCCGAGGCAAACCTCGTCCTCCTGGACACCGGTTCGACGTGGCACGTGGAGGAGGCCGGCTTCCGGTCGCGCTCGGCGAACTCGTGGCTGCTCGGGCAGCACTTGATCGGGCAGGTGCGGTTGACGGTGGCCGCCGGACGGCTCGCCTTCGAGCGGTGATCGCGACGAGCACGTGCATGGACCCTCGCACCGAGGCGTTCGTGGCCGAGGTCCTGGCCGCGATCGACGCCCACGCGCCGGTTCTCGAGGCCTATCTCCTCGGCTCCGGTGCCGTCGGCGGATTCGACCCGCGGACGAGCGACGTCGACCTCGTCGTGGTGGTCGAGCAACTGCCCAGCACCGAGAGGGCCGCCATGGTCGAGCAGGTGGCCGCGGTCGATCGACCGGTGCGCGACCTGGAGCTGGTGATCTACGTCGAGGGCCAGCAGCCTCCCGACTACGAGCTCAACCTGAACGAGGGCGAGGAGCGGCCGAGCGAGGAGCCGTTCTGGTTCGTGCTCGACGCGGCGGTCGGCCAGGAGCACGCCGTCCCGATGTGGGGGCAACGGCCCTGGAGCGACTTCTTCGCTCGGATTCCCGAGGAGCGCATCCGCGAGGCGGCGCAGGCCTTGCTCGACTGGTCGCTTCGGCAGCCGGCTGATGAGGAGTTCACGCACAGACATGCCGCGCGCGCTCGCCACTACCTCGAGCACGGCGACTGGATCACGAAGAAGGAGGCGAGCCAATGACCGGGTTCCTTGCACTCGAGGACGGGACGGTCTTCCGAGGCGAAGCCGTTGGCGCGGAGGGCTTCGCCTTCGGCGAGGCGGTCTTCACGACCGCGATGACCGGCTACCAGGAGGTCGTTACCGACCCGAGCTTCACGGAGCAGATCGTCTGCTTCACCGCAGCGATGGTCGGCAACTACGGCGTCGACCCAGACCGCTGCGAGTCGCGGCGGCCACATGCGCGCGCCGTCGTGATGCGCGAGGCGCGCGGGCCGGCCTGGACGGACTGGCTGCACGAGCGCGGGATCGTCGCCCTCTCCGGGATCGACACGCGCACGCTCGTGCTCCACCTGCGCGAGGCCGGCGCGATGCGCGCGATCGCGGTCGCAGGCGACGCGTCGGTCGACGAGGCCGTGGCCGCGGTTCGGGAGCAGCCGGCCATGCAGGGGCGGGCACTCGCTTCACAGGTCTCCACCCGCGAGCCCTACGTCTTCTCCGACGCCGGCACAGCCCGGATCGCGGTGCTCGACTACGGCTGCAAGCAGTCGATCCTGAACCGGCTCGCCTGGGCGGGCGCTGCAGTCACGGTCTATCCGCATGACGCCGATCCGGACGAGCTCGCCGGTTACGACGGCGTCCTGCTCTCGAACGGTCCGGGCGACCCGGAACCGCTGGCGGCGGAGGTGGAGACGCTGCGCGCGCTCCTCGGCCGCGTACCGCTGCTCGGCATCTGCCTCGGCCACCAGCTGCTCGCCCTCGCGACCGGGCACGAGACCTTCAAGCTCCCGTTCGGCCATCGCGGCGCCAATCATCCGGTGCTCGAGAAGCGCACCAACCGCGTGCTCGTCACGAGCCAGAACCACGGCTTCGCGGTCGGGCGCTCGGACGCGAAGGAGGTCACGCACGTCTCGCTCTACGACGGCACCGTCGAAGGCCTCGACTTCCCGGAGCTGCGGGCGCGGTCGGTCCAGTTCCATCCCGAGGGACGGCCCGGCCCGCACGATGCCTGGCCGCTCCTCACGGCCTGGGTGCAGGAGGTTAGCCTTGCCGAAGCGGCGTGACCTGCGCTCCGTCTGCCTGATCGGCTCCGGCCCGATCGTGATCGGCCAGGCCTGCGAGTTCGACTACGCGGGCTGCCAGGCGCTGAAGGTGCTGCGCGAGGACGGGTTCCGCACCGTGGTCGTCAATTCGAACCCGGCCACGATCATGACCGACCCCGGCTTCGCCGACCGCACGTACCTGGAGCCGCTCGACCTCGAGGCCGTCGCGGACGTGCTCGGGCGCGAGCGGCCCGACGCGCTGCTGCCGACGATGGGCGGCCAGACGGCGCTCAACCTGGGCCTCGAGCTGGCGGAGACAGGCGTGCTGGAGGCGCTCGGGATCGAGTTGATCGGCGCGCCGCCAGAGGTAATCCGCCGCGCCGAGGACCGCGAGCTCTTCCGCGAGACCGTCCGCGGCACCGGCCTGAAGGTGCCGGAGTCGCTGGTCGTGACCGATCTCGCGGAAGTGCCGCGCGACCTCTCCTTGCCGGTGATCCTGCGGCCCGCCTTCACCCTCGGCGGACACGGTGGCGGCACGGCGCACTCGTGGCGCGAGTTCGAACGGCTGCTCGACCGCGCGCTGCGCGAGAGCCCGGTGTCGCAGGTGCTCGTCGAGGAGTCGCTCGTCGGCTGGGACGAGTTCGAGCTCGAGGTGATCCGCGACCGCAGCGACAACGTGGTGGTCGTGTGCTCGATCGAGAACCTCGACCCGATGGGGGTGCACACCGGCGACTCGGTCACCGTCGCGCCCCAGATGACCCTCTCCGACGAGGCCTACCAGGAGCTGCGCGACGCGGCCGCCGCCGTCATCCGTGCGGTGGGCGTCGAGTGCGGCGGCTCGAACATCCAGTTCGCGCGCGAGCGCGAGACCGGTGACGTGAGGGTGATCGAGATGAACCCGCGAGTGTCACGCTCCTCGGCGCTGGCCTCGAAGGCGACCGGCTATCCGATCGCGAAGGTCGCGGCCAAGCTCGCGGTCGGCTACACGCTCGACGAGATCCCGAACGACCTGACCGGGACGACGCCCGCGAGTTTCGAGCCGACGCTCGACTACGTGGTCGTCAAGGTGCCGCGCTTCGCCTTCGAGAAGTTTCCCGGCGCCGACACGACTCTCGGCACGCAGATGAAGTCGGTCGGCGAGGCGATGGGGATCGGCCGAACCTTCACGGAGGCCCTCTTGAAGGCGCTGCGCTCCCGTGAGCTCGACGACGGGGCGGTCACGCCTTGGGCCTCGCTCGACGAGCTGCCGCAGGCGATCCATCCCTGGTTTCGCGCCGAGGTCGAGCGCCTTCGGCTCGGCCCCGTGCACCTGGGGGACCTCGTCGGCGACGACTGGCTCCGGCTGAAGCGACTCGGCTTCTCCGATGCCGACATCGCCGCGGCCGCCGGGACGACCGAGGAGCTCGCGCGCGCCAAACGGCGATCGTGGGGGGTGCGGCCGAGCTTCCGGCGGGTCGACTCGTGCGCCGGCGAGGTCGAAGCCGCCTCGAACTACTTCTACTCGACCTGGGGCGAGGCCGACGACAGCCATCCGGCTCCTGGGATCAGTCGCCCTAGAAGCGTGGTGATCTTGGGCTCCGGCCCGAACCGGATCGGCCAGGGGATCGAGTTCGACTACTGCTGCGTGCACGCGGCCCAGAGCTTCCGCGCGCTCGGCTACGAGGCGGTGATGGTCAACTGCAACCCGGAGACCGTCTCCACCGACTACGACACGTCGGACCGGCTCTACTTCGAGCCGCTCGGGGTGGAGGAGGTGCTCGCCGTATGCGAGCGCGAGCGGCCCGAAGGCGTCGTGATCCAGTTCGGCGGCCAGACGCCGCTCAAGCTCGCGCGCGCGATCGAGGCGGAGGGCTTCCGCGTGCTCGGAACGCCGTACGAGGCAGTCGACCTGGCGGAGGACCGCGAGCGCTTCGCGGCGCTCTGCGGCGAGCTTGGGATCGCGGTGCCTCCCTGGGGGATGGCCTCGAACATGGAGGAGGCGGTCGAGGTCGCGGAGCGCGTCGGTTACCCGGTGCTCGTGCGGCCCTCGTACGTGCTCGGTGGCCGCAGCATGCGCATCTGCTACGACGCGGACGCCGTGCGCGAGGCCACGCTTGGCGTTCCAGGATCACTGCTCGTCGACCGCTTCCTCGAGAACGCGATCGAGATCGACGTCGACGCTCTCTGCGACGGAAACGAGACCTTCGTTGCCGCCGTGATGCAGCACGTCGAGGAGGCCGGGATCCACTCCGGCGACTCGAGCTGCGTGCTGCCGCCGCCCTCGCTGTCGCGCTCCGAGCACGAGCAGGTCGTGGAGGCCGTGAGCCGGCTCGGCCCGGCGCTCGGGGTGGTCGGGCTGCTCAACGTCCAACTGGCGCTCGCGGACGGTGAGCTCTCCGTCCTCGAGGCGAACCCGCGCGCCTCGCGCACGGTTCCCTTCGCGAGCAAGGCGATCGGCATCAACCTGGTGCAGGCCGCCTGCCGCCTCGCCGCCGGAGCGAGCGTGTCCGAACTGGATCTGAACGCGTACGTGTCCTCGGATCACGCGGAGGTCTCCGTGAAGGCGGCGGTCTTGCCATTCGCCCGCTTCCCCGGCGCCGACCCCGTGCTCGGGCCCGAGATGCGCTCGACCGGCGAGGTGATGGCGAGCGCCTCCGACCTTCCCACCGCCTTCGCCAAGGCCGAGCGGGCGGCCGGGCGGCGGTTGCCCTCCGGCGGGACCGCATTCCTCTCCGTGCGCGACGAGGACAAGAACGCCGTCGTGCCGGTGGCGCAGGCGCTCTCCGGCCTGGGCTTCCGGCTGCTCGCCACCGCCGGCACCGCCCGCACGCTCGCCGCGGCCGGGCTCGCGGTCGAGTACGTGCGGAAGGTCACCGAAGACGAGGGTGAGGGCGCCACCGTGGTCGACCTCGTCCGCCGGGGGCGCTGCGACCTCGTGATCAACACGCCGCAGGGCTCGGGTGCGCGCACGGACGGCTACCGGATCCGGGAGGCAGCGCTGGGCGCGCGGGTGCCATGCATCACGACGATCTCCGGCGCCGCCGCGGCGGTCGAGGCGATCGCCCACGCGCGTGACGAGATCGCGCTCAGCCTCCAGGAGCGAATCGATGCTCAGGCGCGAAGCGCATAGTCAACGTGGGGGAACCCAGGGTTCCCCCACGAGCCCCCTCCTTCTCGGCTCGGGCAACGCCGATGGGTATTTGCCTCACGCCGGGCAAAGCCCGGCTCCGGCGGCCGACGTTCGCCTCTCCGAGACGGCTTCGATGTCTGGCGCCAAGCGTGAGCACGTTCAAGTCCTCGCGACCGAGGCCGTGGGCCCCTACACCTTCTTGCGTCTCGACAGGGGTGAATTGGAGCCGGGCACGCCGGGGCAGTTCTTCATGCTCGAGGCGCCGGGTCGCCTGCTGCCACGCCCGATGAGCGTCTGCCTCGCGCCACCCGGGGTGCTCGGGTTCCTGATCGACCCGATCGGGCCCGGCACGCGAGCGCTCTGCGGCCTCGCCCCCGGTGACCGGCTCGGAGTCCTCGGCCCGCTCGGCAAGGGCTTCCGGCTCGATGTCGAGCGGCCGCTGCTCGTCGGCGGCGGGATCGGCGTCGCCCCGTTCCCGTACCTCTCCGAGATGCTCGGCGCGCCCTCGGCGCTGCTCGGCTTCCGCAGCTCCTGGCACGCGGAGGCCGCCGCCCTCGTCCCGAACGCGGAGGTTGTGCTCGAGCCGACCTACGTCACCGAGCTGATGCCGGCGGGCCACGACGTGCTGGCCTGCGGGCCGGAGCCGATGCTCGAAGCCGTCCGCCGGCTGACGCGGCACGCCCAGCTTGCCTGGGAGGCGCCGATGGCCTGCGGCTACGGGGCCTGCTACGGCTGCGCGGTCGAGATCGACGGCGTGCTGAGGCGACTTTGCGTGGAGGGACCCGTCCTTGAGACTGCTTAACGCGAGCGGCTGCCTCGACGCTCTCACGGCACCGGACGCCGCGCGCTCGCTCGATGCGTTCGTGACGAAGACGGTGACGCCGCTTCCGCGTGAGGGGAACCTGCCGGTGCGGATCGCCGAGATCGACGTCGGGATGCTGAACGCAATCGGGCTGGCGAACCCCGGGATCGAGGTCTTCGTCGCCGAACACCTCCCTCGGCTGGCGGAGCTCGGAGTTCCCGTGTGGGTCTCCGTCGGGGGCTTCGCGGTCGACGACTACGTCGCGGTCTCGGCCAGCCTGGAAGGCCGCGCGGAGGTCGCAGCGCTCGAGCTGAACCTCTCCTGCCCGAACGTCGACGAGGTGCCGGAGAACGTCGGTGAGGTGGTCGCCGCCGTCCGAGCGGTGACTGCCAAGCCGCTCTACGCGAAGCTCTCGCCCGCCGTGTCTGATGTGTCGGAGACCGCCCGCGCCGCGGAGACCGCCGGCGCGGACGGCCTCAGCCTCGTGAACACGATTCGCGGTCTCGCAATCGACGAGCGGACTCTCGAGCCGGTCCTCTCCCGTGGCGCCGGCGGGCTCTCGGGTCCGGCCCTGCGGCCGATCGCCCTCGCCGCGGTCTACGCCTGCCGCCGGGCGACCGATCTGCCCATAGTCGGCATGGGCGGCGTGGCCACCGGCCGGGATGCCCTCGAGCTGCTCGCGGCCGGCGCGAGCGACGTCGCAATCGGGACGGCGTTCTTCTCCGACCCCGGTGCTGCGACCCGCATTCGCTCCGAGTTGGCCGCCGAGCTGGCAGCCCTCGGCTTCGCCAGCCCTGACAACGTCGTCGGAGCCGCTCACGGGCCGGAGGCCGCAACCCTCGATCGCAGGTCGAGACTCGAAGCCAAAAAAGTACCTGCATACGGGCGCAAACATCGGGGTTGACCGACGCTCCTAGGTTGTTAGTATCCTCCGCCGTGGCCGCCCTCAAGACCCAGGCGCAGGCGCCGCTTCGTTCCCTCGACCAGCGGATGGAAGCTCTCAAGCGAGCGAACGACATCCGCGTGCGGCGCGCGCAGCTGAAGAAAGACCTCAAGTCGGGGGCAGCCCGGATCGAGGAGATCCTGAACAACCCGCCGGAGTACGTGTCGACTGCGAAGGTGTTCGACATGCTGATGGCCGTGCCGAAGTTCGGCCGCGTCAAGGCCGCCCGATTCCTGAACCAGTGCCGGATCAGCCAGTCGAAGACCGTGGGCGGCCTCTCGGATCGCCAGCGGGCGGAGCTCATTGGGCTCTTCCACCGCTGATCGGAACTCACCTGTCTTCGTGATCACCGGCACCTCCGGCGAGGGCAAGAGCACCCTGGCCAAGCGTCTCGCCCGGCGCGTGCCCGAGCTCGAGCTGGCCATCTCGGCGACGACGAGGCCGCGCCGTCCCGGGGAGGAAGACGGGCGGGACTACTGGTTCCTCTCCGGGGAGGAGTTCGACCGGCGACTGGAGGCGGGCGGGTTCCTCGAGCACGTCGAGCTGCCCTGGGGCGAGGGCTACCGCTCCGGCACACTCTCGTCGGAGCTCGACCGGATCGCCCAGCGCGGGCATTCGCCGCTGCTCGAGATCGAGACCGGTGGAGCGCTCGCCGTTCGCGACCGCGTCCCGGGCGCGGTGACGATCTTCGTCACGGCCCCGAGCAAGGAGGAGCTCGAGCGCCGGCTCCGCGTGCGAGCGACCGAGAGCGAGGGCGAGATCGACGAACGGCTCGACGTGGCCCAGCGCCAGCTCGCGCTCGAAGCGGAGTTCCGGTACAAGATCGTCAACGACAACCTCGAGCGCGCCCTCGACGAGCTGGAGGGAATCGTCCGCGCGGAGTTGCAGACGGCAGGTAGCATGGCTGCCCGTGATCCATCCCCGCATTGACGAACTGCTCGACAACGTCGACTCGCGCTACGCGCTGGTGATCGTCGCCGCGAAGCGTGCCCGGCAGATCAACAACTACCACCACCAGCTGGGCGAAGGCACCTTCGACCAGTTCCTGCCGCCGCTCGTCGAGTCACGCTCGAAGAACTACTTGACCATGTCCCTCGAGGAAGTCGCCGAGGGCAAGATCAAGTACACGTACCCGAAGTAGAGAGAGGCCGCCGGAAGGGCGGCCCCTCGCTTTCCTACGTCCTCTTCACCGTGAAGTCGCCGTGCATCTGCGCCTCGTGGACGGAGCAGTAGTAGCTCCAGCTCCCCGGCTTCAGCGTGATCAGGACGGTCTTTGAGCCCGTGAACGATGTCTTGGTGATGAGCTTCTCGAAGCGGCCACCCTTTTCCCGTTCCACCTTGAAGTTGTGGAACGAGGACTTGTCGGTGACCACGAACTTGTAGGTGCCGGCTTTGAGCGACTTGACCTTCTTGCCGTTCATGGTCAGCTTGATCGAGTAGCCCGGGCCCACCACCCCTTTCAGCGTGGGCGCCTTCGTCGTCCGGCCGAGCGCGCCGCCTGCGACCGCGAGAGTGGCTGTTAGGAGGACGACGAGCACGACGGGTGCCTTGCGCGACATGTGGCTCCTTCCGTTGGGGGACGAGTCGCTGTACGGAGCCGCACGCGAACTGGATTGCCGGCTGTCACGAAATTCCTGCTGAGGGCACAATGTGCAGGTGGCGCGGGTAATTCTCGGAGTTACGGGGGGCATCGCCGCCTACAAGGCCTGTGAGCTGACGCGTCTGCTCGTGCGCGCCGGGCACGAAGTGACGCCGATCGTGACGCACGACGCGGAGCGATTCGTGACTGCCCAGACCTTCGAGGCGCTCTCTCGGCGCGAGATGCCGCGGGAGCTCTATCCGCATCTGATCGAGGCCGACCTGCTCGTGGTGGCGCCGCTCTCGGCGAACACGCTGGCGAAGCTCGCGCACGGCCTCGCCGACAACGTCCTGACACAAACCGCGCTCGCCTTCGGGGGCCCGGTCGTCGCGGCGCCGGCGATGAACCCGCGCATGTGGGGCAAGCCGGCGACGCAGGCGAACGTCGAGGCGCTGCTGTCCCGCGGCGTGGAGCTGGTCGGCCCCGAGGAAGGCGACACGGCCGAAGGGGAGGTCGGAGTGGGGCGGATGAGCGAGCCGGCACTGATCTTCGAGCGGGCCACCTCCCTGCTCGAGAAGCGTGCGCAGCTGCAGGGCCTGCGCGTGCTCGTCACCGCCGGCGGAACCCGCGAGCCCCTCGACGCGGTTCGCTTCCTCGGCAACCGCTCCTCGGGCCGCATGGGCGCCGCGCTCGCGACCGAGGCGCGCAGGCGCGGCGCGGACGTGACGCTCGTCGCCTCGAACCTTTCGGTGCGCGCCCCCGTAGGAGTCAACGTGGTCGAAGCTCCCACCGCCGCCGACGTGGCCCGCGAGACGCTGGCGCGCGGCGACGCCGATGTCGTCCTGATGGCGGCCGCGGTCGCCGACTACCGGCCGGCCGAGCGCGACGAGGACAAGCGGCCGAAGGACGGAAAGCCGTGGACCGTCAGTCTCGAGCCGACGATGGACGTCCTGCGCGAGCTCGGCGAGCGCCGTGATCCGAGGACGCGTAGCGTTCTGGTGGGCTTCGCGGCCGACCGCGGCGAGCGCGGCCTGGAGCGGGCCCGCGAGAAGCTGACCGCCAAGCGCGCCGATCTGATCGTCTTCAACGATGTTGCGCGCGGGGACATCGGCTTCGACACGGCCAACAACGAGGTGGTGCTCGTCTCCGCCGAGGGCGAGCGGCGGCTCGAGAAGGCGCCTAAGGAGCGCATCGCTGCGGCTATCCTCGACGAGGTCGCAGGACGTCTGGAGGAGGCGAATGGACGAAGCGGTCGGTAGCGAGCGGGTCGACGCAGAGGCGGCCGGCGCGGTTCACCGGATCGTCGAGAACCTCGCCGTAGTCGTGCACGCCCCCGACGAGACCCTGCGGCTCGTCGTCCTCTGCCTCGTCGCGGAGGGCCACCTGATCATCGAGGACTTCCCCGGAGTCGGGAAGACGATGCTGGCGAAGGCCCTGGCGCGCTCGATGGACTGTTCCTTCTCGCGGCTCCAGTTCACGCCGGACCTGCTTCCTTCGGATGTGACCGGCGTGAACGTCTTCAACCAGAAGACGAACGAGTTCGAGTTCCGGCCCGGCCCGGTGTTCGCGAACCTGCTGCTCGTCGACGAGATCAACCGCGCCTCGCCGAAGACCCAGGCGGCGCTGCTCGAGTGCATGCAAGAGGACCAGGTGACCGTGGACGGCGTCAGCTACGAGCTGGCCGCGCCGTTCATGGTCGTGGCCACGCAGAACCCGATCGAGTACGAGGGCACTTACCCGCTGCCCGAAGCACAGCTCGACCGCTTCACGCTGCGGGTCGCGATCGGCTACCCCCCGCTGCCCGAGGAGGCGCGGATGCTGACCGAGCAAACGAGCGACCCGCCGCTCGAGTCGCTCCAGCCCGTCGCGACCGCCGCGGCCGTCCGCCGGCTCTCGGCCGCCGCGACCGAGATCTTCGTCGAGGAGAGCGTGAACCGGTACGTCGTCGCGCTGCTCCGGCAGACGCGCTCGGACGCCCGGCTCTACCTCGGTGCCAGCCCTCGCGCCGGGATCGCGCTGCTGCGTGTCGCCAAGGCGCGGGCGCTCGCAGACGGCCGCGGCTTCGTCTCACCCGACGACGTGAAGGCGGTCGCCGAGCCCGTGCTCGCGCACCGGCTGATCGTCGCGCCGGAGGCCCGCTCGGCCGGTCTGACGGGCGGCGACCTCGTGCGCGAGACCCTCGAGCACACACCGGTTCCCGTATGACCCACCGTGGGAGGGTCGCGCTGGCACTCGGCGGCGCGACCTACCTCGCTGCGTGGGCGTTCGGCTCCAAGGTTCTCTATCCGGTCGCGCTCGGGCTGGTGGCGGCGGTGCTGCTCGCCTGGCTCTGGACGCGCCTGGCGAACCGGCCGCTCGAGCTGCGGCGCACGCTGCCGGCCGGCGAGCGCCTGGAGGGCGAGAACGTCGAGGTGCGGCTCGAGCTTCTCGGCGAGCGACGGCTCGTGCCGGCGAAGTGGATGCTGCGCGAGCGGGTCGGCACCCTCGGCGAGCGGGCGACGCCGCTCGGTGCCCACGGTCGGTTCTCCTACGTGCTCGAGGCGCTGCCGCGCGGGCGCTACGCGTTCGAAGACAGCCGTGCCGAGATCGAGGACCCGTTTGGGCTCGAGCGAGTCGAGCAGCCGCTCTCGGCGCCCGGGTCGCTGCTTGTCTACCCGCGCCTGGTCGAGCTCGACCGCCTTTTCTCGGAGTCCGGCTTACGGGCCTACGACGGGCGGCGCCTGCTCCTGCAGCGGCCGGCGGGGTTCGACCTGCACAGCGTGCGCGAGCACGAGCAGGGCGAGTCGCTGCGCAAGGTTCACTGGCCCTCGACCGCCAAGCGCGGGCAACTGATGGTCAAGGAGCTCGAGGACTCGCCCCGGGACGAGGTCGCCGTCGTCCTGGACGCGGATCCGGCCGCGGTCGTGGGTGAGAGCTTCGATGTCCAGGTGCGCGCCGCCGGCTCCATCCTGCGCGCCCACACGCGGCGAGGCCGCCGCGCGGTGCTCGTGATCAACTCCGGCCGGCGCGAACAGCAGCGGGTGCACGCAGGGGAGGCGGACTGGCGGCAGGCGCTCGATCTGCTCGCTGCGGTGGAGCCCGAGGAGGGGCCGCCCCTGGCCGCCGTGCTCGCGGACGAGAGCAACGCGGCGGGCCGGGCGCAAGAGCTCGCGATCGTGACCGCCTCGCTCTCGCCACGCCTCGTCGAGCGGCTGACCGAGCGCTCGCTCTCGAACCGCAACGTCTCGCTGGTCCTGGTGGATACGGCGAGCTTTGCCGGAGCGCCACGCGATCGGATCCCGGAGCTGTTGCGACTCCAGGCCGCCGGGGTCGCCGCGGTCGTGGTACGAAGCGGCGACGACCTCACCGAGCGGTTGGGCGCGGCCGAGGTTCGCGAGACAGCGCGTGCCTAGGACGCTGCTGGTCGGCGCGTTCGCGGCATTCCTGCTCGCCTGGAACTGGCTGCGGCTGGAAGAGCGCACGAGCACGGGGCAGGCGGCATTCGTGGTCGCGCTCGCGCTCGCTCCGTCGATCGTGCCGGGGGCGCGCCGTCGGGTCATAGCCGCGACGGTCGCGTTTCTGCTTGCCGCCGGGAGCGCCTTCGAGCTTCCCTTGGCCTGGAGCTTCTCCTCTGGGTGGGGCTCGCGGCCGCGGCACGCCGACCCGGGCTCGCCGCGGCCGGGCTCGTCGTCGGCGCAGGCTGGCCGGGGACGCTGCTCCCCGGTCACGACCTCCTGCGCGGCGGGATGCTCCTGGCGGGCGTGCTCGGGGCGATCGTGTGCCTCCGCCGCGGGCCGCTGCGCGGGCTCGGCGCCGCCCTCGCCGCCGGCGCGCTCGTGCTCGTCGCCGCTGTGGCAGCGTCGAGCTCAGCCGCGTTCGCCAAGGGCGCGTTCCTCGACTGGCAGCGGTGGGACCCGTACACGCGGCCCGCTAAGCCGGTGGACGTTGCCTACGTCTGGGACTCGAGCTACGACGGCCTCACGTTCCGCGGCAAGCCGACGACGGTGCTGCGGATCACCGCCGGCCCGACGCCGCAGTACTGGCGGGCGACGGTGCTGAATACCGTTGAAGAGGGCCGCTGGTTCGAGGAGCCCCCGGCCCTCAGCGACGTCGCGCCCGATCCGCTCGTCGTGGCTGGGCTTGTCTCGGCGAGAGCGAGCAAGCCGGAGCCCTGGGTGAAGCAAAGGGTGAAGGTCGAGGCTCTGAAGGACAAGCACCTCGTCGGCGGCAGCGTTCCCGTCCGGTTCCAGCCGGGCTCGGGCATCGGCCTCGTGGGCTACGACCCAACGGGGATAGCCGAAGCCCAGGACCCGCTGCAGCGCGGCGATCGCTACGACGTCTGGAGCTACTCGCCTTCGCCGACTCCGGCGCAGCTGGCCCGCTCGAAGCCGCGCTACCCGAGCCCAATCGAGGGCGGGGCGTACCGCGAGGTCGAGCCGGGCGTCTATCCGGACCTCTTCGGCACCCCCGGTCGCGCGGAGAAGCTTGCCTTCCTCTTCACGCAGTCCACCCACGCGCCGCTGATCCGGCCCTACCGGCCGCTCTACGTCCTGGCCGAACGGGTTGCGGGCGGGGCCAAGAGTCCGTATGCCGCCGCGGCCGCCCTCGAGCGCTGGTTCCGTGTCGGGGGCGGCTTCATCTACGACCAGCATCCGCCGCGCGCGCCCGGCGTGCCGCCCCTTGCTGACTTCGTCACGCGCACGCACGAGGGCTACTGCCAGCACTTCGCCGGCGCGATGGCGCTGATGCTCCGCTACCTCGGCATTCCCTCGCGCGTGGCGGCGGGCTTCACGAGCGGCCGCTACGACAAGGGCAGACGCGAATGGGCCGTCTCCGACCGGGACGCGCACGCCTGGGTCGAGGTCTGGTTCCGCGGCTGGGGCTGGTTGCCGTTCGACCCAACGCCGAGCCGCAGCGGGCTGGCCGGGCAGTACTCGTCCTCGTCGCCTAACTTCGACGTCGCGGCCACGGCGGCGGTTCTCGGCGGCGCCCAGGGGATCAGGAAGTTCGGCGGGATCGCCGACCAGCTGGGCTTTGGCGGTACGGGGAGAGTCGCGTCCGAGGTGTCCCAGCTGGCGCCGCCGCCACCCGGTGCCTCGTCGACCGACCGCTCCAGGGCCTGGGGCCTGCTGCGCCTCCTCGTCGTCTTGCTGGCTGGGCTCGCGCTGTTCGTGATGGCAGCGAAGCTCGCGGTGCGCCGATCCCGGTACCTGACGCGCGACCCGCGCCGCCTGGCGGTTGCCTGCCGAAAGGAGCTGCGCGACGTCCTCCTGGACCAGCAGGTGGATGTGCCGCCGAGCGCGACGTTGCGGGAGCTGGCCGAGCTCGTCAAGATCGAGTTCGGCGTCGAGGCAGCCGCGTTCGGGCTGCATGCCGATGCGGCACGCTTCGGGCCCGCAAACGGCGCGCGCGAGGCCGCCCGCGCCACGCGGCGCGATCTGCGCCGGCTGCGGCGCGGCCTGAGGAACGAGCTGACCCGCTTCGAGCGTATCCGCGGGCTCCTCTCGCTCCGCTCGCTGGGCCTAGCGGGATAGTGCAGGCCGTCGTCATGGCCGCCGGTGAGGGCCGGCGCATGCGCCCGCTCAGCGAATGCTGGCCGAAGCCCGTGCTCCCGATCGACGGCCGGCCGGTAGTGGGCTCGCTGCTGCGCGAGCTGGCAACGGGGGGCCTGACCGACGTGATCGTCGTCACCGGCCACCTCGCGGACCAGGTCGAGGAGCTGCTCGGCGACGGTACTGCCTTCGGGGTCGAGCTCCGTTACGTGCGGCAACCCAGCCCCGACGGCTCGGCCGACGCGGTCAGGCGGGCCGTCGAGGCCGGCGTTCGTCCGCCGTTGCTCGTCAGCGCGGCGGACACTCTTTACACGTCCGGTGACGTCGGCCGCTTCGCCGCGGCGTTCCACGAGTCGGGGAAGCCGTCGGCGCTCGCGGTGAGGACGGACGGAAGCCCGGCGCCGCTCTGGGGACTCACGGACGCGGTGACCCGCCTGCTGGACGACCTTCCCGGGCCGCCCTTCGAGCTTCTCGAGGCGGTGCGGCGCGCCGGCGAGGTTGCCCGAGTCGAAATCGGGAAGACGCGAGCCGTGACGAATCCGCTAGATGTAGTGACGGAGAACTTCCCGTACCTGAGATGACCGAGACCTTCGATTGCAACGAGTCAGCGGCTAGCGGCGCTGCGAGCCGCCGCCGGAGCCGTGCTTGGCACGGCGGGAGGCTCACTGCGCCAACAAGAAGTGTCGTGCAGCACGCTTGGGCGGCTCCTGAAACGCAGGTTGCAGCTCGACATTCGGAAGGAGGGGGCTCATGGGGGAACCAGGGGTTCCCCCATGAAGGATGACCGAGACCTTCGACCTCTTCCAGCAGGGCCGCGAGCACCTGGCCAAGGGCAGGGCGGCGCAAGCGACCGTGCCGCTCGAGAAGGCAAAGGCGCGCGAGCCCGACAAGGCGTCGATCCGCGAGGCGCTCGGGATCGCCTACTTCCGCATCAGGCGCTACGCGGAGGCCGAGGCGGAGTTCCGCAAGATGCTGGAGCTCGCCCCGGTCGACGACTACGCCCACTACGCGCTCGGCCGCTGCCTGGAGAAACGCGGCCGCCAGGCGGAGGCGAACGGCCACTACAAGCTGGCGAGTTCTCTTAGACCGGGGGAGACGGCCTATGAATCGCGGATCCGAGACCTCGGCGGCTAGTCCAGCCTGTCGCCCGTGACGCGGCGGATCTCCCCGGCCACAGGCATCACCTCGTAGAGCGCCACGCGCCCACGGAAGCCCGTCTTGCTGTAGCGGCCGAGCCCGAGGTGCTGCCGCGGGAGTGGGCCGCTTCCACGTCGCCTATATCGTCAAATTCGAGCGCAACATGAAGGCCGTCGTGCAACGGGTGTCGGTGGCGCGCGTACGCGTGCGCGGCGACGTCGTGGGCGAGATCGGCGCGGGCCTCTGCGTGCTGCTCGGCGTGGCGCGCGGCGACGACCCCGGCGAAGCGGCGCGGCTGGCCGGAAACGTGGCCAGGCTGCGGGTCTTCGAGGGGCAAGACGGGCGCTTTGACCGCAGCCTGCTCGACACCAGTAGCGAGGCGCTCGTCGTGAGCCAGTTCACCCTTCTCGCTGATACCAGACGCCGGAAGGGAACTAGGCCGGACTTCTCTCAGGCGGCTCCGCGCGAGCAGGCCGAACCAATATACGAGGCGTTCTGCGACGAGCTCCGTGCGCTTGGCATCTCGGTGCGGACAGGTGTTTTCGGCGATCGAATGGCCGTCGAGCTCGTCAACGAGGGGCCGGTCACGATCGTGCTCGAGACCTAACCCAGCGGAGCCGCCTGCGCGGGTGGCCCTGCGAGGTCGAGCTTCCTCCTCCCCGGCGCCGGAGCGGCGGCCGTGTCTACCGCGAGGGTGGGAACCGACTAACCCGCGGTGTCGAGCTGGCCGCGGTAGGGGGCCTCCGCTGACCTGCCGAACGGGGCGTACGCCTCCTTGGGGTTCGGCGTCTCCGTCTCGACGCTCGCACCGTGGCGGCCGGCAACTTCCGAGACCGGGTAGACGATGTCCTGGCTGGCACGCGAGCCGACCGCGAGGATCGCGCAGGGCCCGTCGCCCGCGCCGACGAAGACGTGGTCGGTCCAGGGCGGGCAGTGAATGAAATCCCACGCCTTCAAGGGGCGTTCCTCCCCTTCGACGAGCAGCAGGCACTCGCCCCAGAGGACGAGGAAGTTCTCCTGCGCGTTCTCACGGTGGTAAAGACACCCAGGCTGGCCGGGCTCGAGAACGCCGATGTTGATCCCGAGCTCCTTGAACTCAGGCTCGCCTTCGAAAACCGTTCCCGAGCCGAACTTCTCGTGCTCGAACCACCGTGCCTCTTTCGCGTTGACGATGAACCAGCCTTCTCCCTTCGGGACGAGGCCGGTTTCGGTCTGCTCCAGGGGTGCCTCGGGAACCATCTAAACCTCCAATGGTTGAGTGCGCGACGGACGATCGTGTACGGGTGGCCCCTGCGAAGTCGACGCTCCTCCTCCTCCTCCTCGGGGCCGAGCGGGTGGCCGAGTCTACCCAGGCGACGACTTGAACCGGCCAGCACCATCGTGCTCTACAGGCTGAGTGCCCTGGGCAGAGGCCTCGAATGGACGAGGACGAGCGTTGTCGTCGGGCGCGTGAGGGCGACGTAGAGCTCGCGTAGACCCTGGCCCTCGACGGCCTCCGCAACGATCAGCGCCGGCTCGACGACGATCACGTGGTCGAACTCCATGCCCTTCGCTTCGCGCGGGGTCAGCACGGCGATCCGCCTCTCGTCGAAGAGCGAGGCCGCATCGCCGTCGGTGGCACCGCGCAGCGACGCGGGCGCGATCACGGCGAGTAGTCCCTCCTCGCCCGCGAGCCGTGCGGCCTCCTCGTACGCACCGACGAGCGGCGGATCGCGGCGGACGACTCGAGGCGGCTTGGCTCCGATGCGGTAGGCGAGCGGTGGCTCGACGCCGGGCGCGATCCGCTTCAGCAGCGGCAACGCGAGCGTCATGATCTCCTGCGGCACGCGATAGGCGTGGCGAAGCTCCTCGACTTGCGCGCGCTCGCCTCCCGGTAGGTACGGCAGGAGCTCCTCCCAGCGATCGTACACAATCGGGCCGGTCGCCTGCGCGATGTCGCCGAGCACCGTGAACGCCCCCGCCGCTCGGCGGGCGATCATGCGTAGCTGCATCGGAGTCAGGTCCTGTGCCTCGTCCACGATTACGTGTCCGAAACGACCAGGCGGGCCGCGCAGAACGGCGCGAGCCTCGTCGATGAGGGCCAGGTCGGCGTCGCTCCACCCGCTGCGGTTCCGGCGGAGGAGTAGTGCTTGCTCTGTTCCGTCGAGCAGCTCAACCCCTGCCTCGGCGAGCCCTTCGCGGGATGACAGCAGCCGACGGACGACCTGCTCCGGCTTCGGCGCCGGCCAGGCTCGGTCGAGGAAGCGCGTCAAGCGCCCCTCCCTGCGCAGTGCCCGCTCGACCTCGTCGAACGCGCGGAACGCCTGCCCGCCCAGCCGGACGCCGTAGTCCTCGTAGAAGCGCCGCAGGACGTTCATCCGGAACCGCTCCCGGGCCGCGGTGGTGAGGCCGAGCTCCGCGCGTGCCTCGCCGAGCAGATCGGCCACCTCGTCCGTCTCGACACCCACGAACCTCCCTTCCATCCGCACAACGAGCTCCTGCGCCTCGCCCTCGGACGCCAGCTCGGCCGCCCGGCGTACGACCTTGCCGAGCCGGACGTCCGCCTTCACACGCTGGACGTCGAGGGGGTCGGACCGGTTCACCTCCACGCCCTGGACGAGCTCGGCGATCGCACGCTGGTCGACGCTCTCCTCGCCGAGCGTCGGGAGCACGTGAGAGACGTATTCCATGAAGGCGGGGTTCGGCCCGACGACGAGGACGCGCGTGAGCTCCGCGCGGTGCGCGTAGAGGAGGAACGAGGCGCGGTGCAGGCCGACCGCGGTCTTGCCGGTTCCAGGACCGCCTTGGACAACGAGAGGCGGTTCCGGCCCGCGGGCGATCAGGCGATACTGGTCGGCCTGGATCGTGGCCACGATGTCGCGCATACGGGCGTCGCGCGAGCGCTCCAGCTCCTCGAGGAGGATGTCGTCGACCGCTGCCGCGTCGGCGAGAGAGCCGTCCAGCGCCTCGTCGCTGATCCCGACGAGCCGGCGGCCGCGCGTGCGGAAGCGCCGGCGTAGCGTGACTCCGTGCGGCTCGGCAGGCGTCGCCGTGTAGAACGGCCGCGCCGCCGGTGCCTGCCAGTTCACGACGAGAGTTCGCCGGTCCTCGTCGTGCACCCACCGGCGGCCGACGTAGATCCCGCCGGCAGCGCCTTCCGGGTCGATCCGGCCGAAGCAGAGCCCGCGCTCCGCGTCGGCGAACGTCCGAAGACGTCCCGTGGCCCAGTCCTCGATCGCCTCCGCCGCGACGTCCGTCACTCCTGCGTCGGCTGCGCGCAGCAGCGCCTCTCGCATTCGGTCGAGGCAGTCGTAGGCACCGTCCACGTACGCCTGCTCGGCCGGGAGATCGGGATGCGCCATTTCGCGCCCAGCCTACGTTCGCCCGTCCTCGGAACGGTGCACCGTTACACATATGTGTTTTACCTATACTGAGGTGCGTGAGACACCGATCCCACCCGCGCTCCCGTAGCCGGCGGCTCGTCCGCCCCGGCCACTGGGACGTGCGCGCCCGGGTCGAGCGCTTCGTCGAGCCCTCGCTCTTGCTGCTTCTGCGCGAGCGGCCGCTGCACGGGTACGAGCTGCTCGACCGCATCCCGGATCTCGGGGTGGAGGGCCGAGTCGACATCGGGAACCTCTACCGGCTTCTACGCGCGCTCGAAGACGAGGGGCTCGTGCGTTCCGAGTGGAGTGCCGACCTGCCGGGCCCGGCCAAACGCACCTACGAGCTCACGGACGAAGGTCGCCGCCTCCTCGACCGCTGGGCCGAGGCACTGGAGCGCGCGCAGGGCACGATCGCCAGTTTTCTGAATCGCTACGAGGAAAGGAGGTGAACATGCACCGTCACGGACAGTTCCGCGGACGCCCAGGCTTCCGCGGACACCGGCGCTTTCCGAGCCGCGAAGATTGGCTTCGCCGTCTCGAGGAGTACCAGCGCGACCTCGAGCAGGAGATTGCCGACGTCGCCGACGTGATCCGGCACCTGCGGGGCGACCAGCCCGCAGACACCGGCACCGTCTAATGCGTCGCTTGCGATGCCGCCGTCAGGCGTGCGGGCTTCGCCCGTGCGTCCGTCTGCAATGACCGGTCGAACGGATCGACATCGGCCGTGCCGCTCTACGGCTTTCGGCCCCGCTTCGGCGGGGCCTTTCGCCCGTCCTCGCTTGCTATTCTTGGTTCACCACATTTCACCAGTTGGGCGAAATGGGCGCGCGGCGCCCATTTTTTGTGAAGGAGATGTCATGGCGAGCGTCTACGAGAAGGAGCGAACACTGGAGCGAGCGATCAGCGAGCGCGTGGCCGAGGCCCTGCCGGGCGTCGAGGTGCTCGCGGTCGAGCTCACCGGGCCCGAGCGGTTCACCGTCTACGTGGACCGGGAGGGCAACGCCGTCGACCTCGCGCTCTGCGAGCAGGTCACGCGCCTGCTGTCCGATTACCGGCGCGACTACGGGATCGACGTCTCATCGCCGGGGCCGGAGCCGCCGCTGCGCAAGCCGGAGCACTTCCGGCGCGCGCTCGGGCGACGCGCAAAGCTGAAGACGGCCGAGCGCGCGAAACTGCGCGGCGAGATCAAGCGCGCAGACGAGAACGCCGTGACCTTGGCCGCGGAGAGCGGCGAGGTGGCCGTCCCGTACGAGCAGATCGTCCGGGGGAACCTCATCTACGAGAGGCAGCAATGAGCAGGGAGATCATCGAGCTCGTCCACGAGCTCGAGCGGGACAGAGGAATCGAGGGCGACACGCTGATCGAGGCGCTCGAGGACGCGCTGCTCGCCGCCTACAAGAAGACGCCGGGCGCGTCGCGCCACGCGGTGGTCGAGCTCGACCGCCAGGAGGGCGACTTCCGCGTCTTCTCGATCGAGCTGCCTCCCGATATCGAGGAGCGGCTGCTCGAGGAGGCCCGTGAACGCGTGCTGACCGAGCTCGAGCTGGCCGAGGCCGAGAACGGCGAGCGCTCCCACGTGCTGGTCACCGACGACGACCTCGACATCGACTGGTCCGAGATTCCCGACGAGAAGGTCAAGCGGGCAGACGTCACACCCGACAACTTCGGCCGCATTGCCGCGCAGACCGCGAAGCAGGTGATCACGCAGCGGATCCGCGAGGCCGAGCGCCAGATCATGTACGACGAGTACGTCGACCGCGTGACGGAGGTCGTGACCGGGATCGTCCAGCAGGCCGGCGACCGCAACAACGTGCTGGTCGACCTCGGCAAGGTCGAGGCGCTGCTGCCGCGCTCCGAGCAGGTGGACGGTGAGCGGTACGAGCAGGGCTCCCGCATCAAGGCGGTCATCACCGAGGTGCGCTCCGGCACGAAGGGACCGCAGGTGATCCTTTCGCGCCGGGACCCGGAGCTGATTCGGACGCTGTTCGAGCTCGAGGTGCCGGAGATCGCGGACGGCCTTGTCGAGATCCGCGCCGTGGCGCGCGAGCCGGGTTACCGCTCAAAGATCGCCGTCGAGTCGCACGCCCAGGGCGTCGACCCGGTCGGCGCGTGCGTCGGTCCCCGCGGCTCGCGTGTGCGCATGGTCGTCTCCGAGCTGCGCGGCGAGAAGATCGACATCATCCCGTGGAACCCGGAGCCGGCCCGCTTCGTGGCGAAGGCGCTCTCTCCCGCGCGGGTGCGCGAGGTCTACCTCGATGACGAGGGCAAGGAGGCGACCGTGGTCGTCCCCGACGACCAGCTCGCGCTCGCGATCGGCAAGGAGGGCATGAACGCCCGCCTGGCCGCCCGCCTGACCGGCTGGAAGATCGACATCAAGTCGGACACCGAGTTCGCGACCGAGGAGGCCGACGCGGCCTACGCGGGCGAGGGGGACGAGGCGGGCGAGTTCACCGGCCGCTGCTCGGCGGTGCTCTCGACCGGGAAGCGCTGCCCGAACGCCGCGCTGCCCGGCTCGCACTACTGCGGCGTTCCGGCCCACCAGGAGCTCGCTCGCAAGGAGGCGGCAGGAGAGTTGCCGCCGGAGCCGGCGCCCGAGCCCGCCGCCGGAGAGCCCGCGGAGGCTGTCGCCGAGCCGGAGCCGGAGCAGCCCGAGCCGGCCGCGGCCCGCGAGCCGATTGAACAGGGCGAGGAGGGCGAGACTGCTGCGTGAGCGCCCCAGTCAGGACGTGCGCGGGCTGCGGACGCAAGGCGCCGCAGGACGAGCTGCTGCGCTTCGTCGCTCGGGACGGGTCGCTGCTGCAGGCGCCCAAGGGCCCCGGTCGAGGGGCCTACACGTGCCGGCGGCTGGCCTGCTTCGAGCGGGCGGCGACACGGCACGCGTTCAACCGCACCCTGAAGCAGACGGTGCGGGTCGATCCCGAGCTGGCACGGCTCTACACTGACGCCCATGGCTGACCGTCCGAACAGGCCCAATCGACCGATCCGGCCCCGCCAGGGACCCCCGGCGGGCCGTCGCAAGCGCCGTGTCGTGATCGACACCGGCGCCGCGCGCCCACGGCAGGACAGCAGGCAGGCCCGCGATCGGGTCGAGGCGAGGCCGAAGGACAAGACTCCGGTCGCTCCGCCGACCGGGCCGGTTACGGTCGAGTCCGGCATCACCGTCAAGGACCTCTCGCAGGCCCTCGGCATCTCGGTGGCGAAGCTGATCACCTTCCTGATGGGCCTCGGCGCGCCCAAGACGGTGACGCAGTCGCTCTCCGACGAGGAGGTCGAGCTGATCGCCGCCGATGTCGGTCGCGAGGTCAACATCAAACACGCCGCCGAGGAGGAGCTCGAGCCCGAGGTCTACGAGGACGACGAGTCCGAGCTCGAGGCGCGCCCGCCCGTCGTGACGATCATGGGTCACGTCGACCACGGCAAGACGACTCTGCTGGACGCGATCCGCCAGAGCGCGGTGGTCGAGACCGAGGCCGGCGGGATCACGCAGCACATCGGCGCCTACCAGGCCGATCACAACGGCCGCAAGCTCACCTTCCTTGATACTCCCGGGCACGAGGCGTTCACGGCCATGCGCGCCCGCGGCGCCAAGGTGACGGACATCGCGGTGCTCGTGGTCGCCGCCGACGACGGCGTGATGCCCCAGACGAAGGAGTCGATCGCCCACGCGCGCGCCGCCGAGGTGCCGATCGTGGTCGCCGTGAACAAGGTCGACCTCCCCGACGCGAACACAGACCGCGTGCGCACCGAGCTCGCGACCGAGGGCCTCCAGCCGGAGGAGTGGGGCGGGACGACGCAGTTCGCCGAGGTCTCGGCCAAGCAACGAGAGGGCCTGGACGAGCTGTTGGAGAAGGTGCTGCTCGTCGCCGACGCCGAGCTCGAGCTGACGGCCAACCCTTCCGCCGACGCGTCGGGGCCGATCGTCGAGTCGCGCCTGGACGTCGGCCGCGGCCCGGTGGCCACGCTGCTCGTCCACCGCGGCACGCTCCGGATCGGTGACGCGATCGTCGCCGGCGATGCCTGGGGCAAGGTGCGCGCACTCCACGATTTCCGCGGCGAGAAGGTCAACACCGCGACTCCAGGCGAGCCCGTCGAGATTCTCGGCTTCGATCATCCGCCGCCCGCGGGTGAGCAGGCGCGCGTCGTCGAGAGCGAGCGTCAGGCGCGCCACTTCGCCCAGGTGCGCGGCGAGCGGCTGCGCCGGGAGCAGTTGGCGCAGGGCGGCGGCAGCGGCGGCGTCTCGCTGGAGACGCTCTTCTCGCAGCTCCAGGGGGGTGCGGTCCAGGACCTGAACCTCGTCCTCAAGGGCGACGTCGTCGGCTCGGTCGAGGCGGCGATCTCGGAGCTCGGCAAGATCCAGCACCCGGAGGTGCGGGTGAACGTGATCCACCAGGGCGTGGGCGGGATCACCGAGAACGACATCATGCTCGCCTCGGCCTCGAACGCGATGGTGGTCGGCTTCAACGTCCGCCCGAACGCCGAGGCTCGCGCGCTGGCCGACCGCGAGGGCGTCGAGATCCGCACCTACCGTGTCATCTACCAGCTGACCGACGACATCGAGCAGGCGCTGGTCGGGATGCTGAGGCCCGTGCGCACGGAGGAGACCGTCGGCGAGGTCGAGGTGCGGCAGCTCTTCCGCGTCTCGCGCCTGGGCACGATCGCCGGCTCCTACGTCACGAACGGGGTCGTCCGGCGTAACTCGAACGTCCGCGTCCTGCGCGACGGCACGGTCGTCTACGAGACGAAGATCGCGCAGCTGAAGCGCTTCAAGGACGACGTGCGCGAGGTCGAGGAGGGCTTTGAGTGCGGCATCCTGCTCGAGGGCTACAACGACCTCAAGGAAGGCGACGTGCTCGAGGTCTACGAGACCCGCGAGGTCGAGCGGACCGACCTCGATACCCCGGCGCCCACACCGACGCCCGCCGCGTGACCCAGCTTTACGCCTTGCCGGCTCCTGGAACGGGTGCGAGTCCCCGACATGGGCAAGGAGGGGGCTCACGGGGGAACCAGGGGTTCCCCTGTGCTCTCGAGCGGACCGACCTCGACACGCCTCCGGCGCAGGCGCCGACGCCCGCCGCCTAGATGGTCGATGCCACGATCTCGCGCGCTCGGCTGCGCGATCTGGCGTGTCTGGGCCGCTCCCGTCCGGCAGAGACCGGCGCAGCCGGCCTCCGCCGGTCGTCCGCTTCCCACCGCCGGGCCGGCACCGATGCTGCCAGCATCGCCACCGTCCCGTCGCCGTGCCCCAGAGCTGCCAGCTCGCGCCCCGAGTCGGACGATCTCATGGCATCGCCCATCTAGCGGCTTGGGCTCGGGCTACGTCGGCATCCTCTCGGCCGAGCTGCACTTCCCCGAGAACGGGTCGCTGAAGGGCAAGCGCAAGGAGCTGCTGTCCGTGAAGGCGCAGCTGCAGCGCCGCTTCGGCGCCTCGGTGGCGGAGGTCGACTACCACGAGCTCTGGCAGCGCGCGCGCCTGACTCTCTCCTGCGTCGCCCGCGGTCACCGGGAGGTCGAGGAGCTTCTGGACGGGGCCGAGCGCTACCTCGCCGGGCAGGCCTTCGAGCTCGGTCGGATCGAGCGCAACGTGGTCACGCTGGAGGACTGAGCACCCAGAGCCCGGAGTTGAGATCCGAGGCCAGCACGTACTTCGGCGTGGGGAAGACGCCCCAGACCGCCGTGCACGAGCCGCCGGGGCAGAGCAGCCCGTGGCGATCACGCTTCGGCGGCGGGAGGAAGCGCGTGAGAAACCGCGGCCTGCGCGGGTTCTTCAGGTCGAAGAGCGCCACGCCCTGGCCGTACCAGGAGAAGTAGGCATAGCGGCCCAGCACCTTCGGGTCGTGGACGCTGTCGGCCAGCGAGCCGCTCGAATCGCCGCCGGGTAGCAGCCGGGCCGGCAGCCGCACCGTCGCGAGCCGCACCGGGTGTGCCGGGTCGGCGATCTGCCAGACCACCGGCCTCCCGCGCAAGGTCTCGTGAGTCTCGAGCATGATCTTGCCGCCCTCGGCGAGCCACGCGGAGTGAGCGTTCCCCTGGCCCGGTGCCGTCCGCCCGAGGTACCTCGGGTGGGCCGGGTCGGCGATGTCGAGGATGACCGTGCCGAGGTTCCAGTACGAGAGGTAGGCGCGGGTCACGGCGGCGTTAGTGATCACCGAGTGGACGAGGTAGCGGTGGTCCTGGCCGGCCGGGGCCGTCAACGGCGAGCACTCGTGCAGATCGCGGCAGGCGCTCCAGCCGCCCACCTCGACCGGCGTGCGCGGGCTCGAGACGTCGTAGATGTGGAAGCCAAACGAGTTCGGCGCCACCGCGAACTCGGTCGCGGCCTCGGCCGTGTAGACCCAGGCGTGGCCCCGTGCCGTCGCAAGCCAGATCTCGTGCGAACCGCGCGGCTCGGTGCGCACGAGCGCGAGCAGGCGCGGCCGGGAAGGCCTCGTCACGTCGTAGAGAGCGAAACCGCCGAAGCCGTTCGCGCAGGCCTGCACGCTCGAGACCGCGAGCACGCCGTCGAAGCCAGAGGTCTTGACGCGCCGCACGATCGTCTTCTCTGTCCACGTGTCCTTGAGCGCGGCGAACGTCGCGATGTGTCGAGGCCGCCGGGGGTTCGCCAGGTCGTAGACCCGAACGCCCTGGGCAGGACAGTCGTTTTTCCCCTTGCGGCTGGAGAGGTAGGCGAAGTGCCGGTCGCCCACGACGTCTGCGCTGTAGCCGCCGCCCGGGTCGATGTGAGCCAACACGTGGAACCGCGGCGTCATCCGCATCGTGCCGGCCTGGGTCGCGGCCGCAGTCACAACGACTGCGAGCCAGGCTGCCAGGAAGAGCCGCCACGCCATTGGTGTCTAGGACGGCCGCGAGCCGCCGGAGTTGGCCGCAGCGGCTTGAATACCGCCTATGAGTGACCGGATGAGGCGCGTGAACGAAGCCGTTCGGGAGGTGGTCTCCGAGGGCCTCGGCGAGCTGAAGGACCCGCGCATCGGCTTCGTCACGGTAACGGGCGTCGAGACCTCGCCCGACCTGCGCCACGCGCGGGTCTTCGTGAGCGTGCTCGGCTCCGAGACGAAGCAGAAGCGAACCCTCGCCGGCCTCACCGCCGCCCATGGAGTGCTGCAGGCGCGGCTCGCGCGCCAGTTGCGAATGAAGCGAACTCCGCAGCTGGCCTTCGAATACGATCCGACGATCGAGCGTGGGGTCCGCATGACGCAACTGATCGATGAGCTCGCCCCCGAAGACGACGAGTGACCTGGGAGCGGTAGCGGACGCTCTGCGTTCGCACGACCGCTTTCTCCTTGTCACCCACGAGAACCCGGACGGCGACGCCCTTGGCTCGCTGCTCGCGATGAAGCTCGCTCTCGACAAGCTCGGCAAGGACAGCGAGATGTACCTCTACGGCGACGCGCCGCTCCCGCACGAGTACGGCTTCATGCCGCTCGAGGGGTTGAAGCGGGAGCCGCCGGAGGACGCCGCGGAGCGCGTCCTGGTCGCTCTCGATTGTGCGAACGAGCAGCGGATAGGACCGGACGGGACACTGCTCGAGCAGGCGCCGCTCACGCTCGACATCGACCACCACCACGACAACTCGCGCTTCGGCGACCTCAACCTCGTCGTCGGCGACGCCTCCTCGACGAGCGAGGTCCTGCGCGACCTCCTCGCTGAGCTCGGCGTCGAGCTGACCCCCGAGATCGCGGAGGCGCTCTACATCGCGCTCGTGACCGACACCGGGCGCTTCCAGTACACGAACACGACGCCGAAGGCGCTCCGGCTCGCGGCGGAGCTCGTCGAGGCGGGCGCCGACGTCCACCGCGTCTTCCAGGGCATCTACGAGTCGGTCGAGTTCGCCAAGCTGAAGCTCCTCGCGCGGGCCCTCGAGCGCGCCCAGGTCTACGAGGGCGGCCGACTCGTCGTCTCGTACCTGCTCCGGACTGACTTCACCGAGCTGAACGTGGCCGAGGCCTTTTCGGAGGGGATCATCGACTACCTGCGCGCGGTCGAGGGCGCCGAGATGGCAGCGATGATCCGCGAGCCGCCGCGGCGGGACGGCCCGCAGCGCCGGGTGAGCCTGCGGGCCTCGAACGACGAGCTCGACGTCTCGGCGATCGCCCGCAAGTCGAACGGCGGCGGTCACCGGCAGGCGGCAGGCTTCTCGAGCGACGAGTCCGTCGAAGAGATCACGCAGTTCATCCACGACGAGTTCGTCCGTGCCGCCGCCGCGAGCTCTTAGCCCGAGCGGGCTCGTCCTCGTCGACAAGCCGGAGGGGCCCTCGTCCTTTGCGGCGGTGCGCGCGTTGCGGGACCGCACCGGCGCCCGCGCCGGCCACGCAGGCACCGTGGACCCGTTCGCGAGCGGGCTCCTGCTCGTCCTCCTCGGCGCCTCGACCCGCCTCGCGCAGTTCCTGGTCGGGCTGGACAAGCGCTACGTGACGGAGATCGACCTGCGCTCACGCACCTCGACCGGCGACCGCGAGGGCGAGGAGCTCGAGCGGCTCGAGCCGCCGCCCCGCTCGGAGCTCGAGGAGGCGGTGGCTGCGCTCGTCGGCGAGGTTGAGCTGCGGGTGCCCGCGGCCTCGGCCGTGAAGATCGGCGGCGAGCGCGCGTACAGGCTCCACCGGCGCGGCGTCGCGATCGAGATGCCGCTGCGGCGAACGACGGTGCACTCGGCGGAGCTGCTCGGCTACGCCGAAGGCGCGGCCACGCTCGACCTCCGGGTGGGCTCGGGCACGTACGTGCGCGCGATCGCCGATGCCATCGGCGGGCATTGCCAAACGCTGCGCCGAACCGCGGTTGGGCCCTTCCGCGTCGAGGACGCCGACCAGGAGCGGATCCTGCCGCCGGTCAAGGCGCTCCCGTTCCTGCCGCTCGTCGAGGTGGGCGCGGACGAGGTGCTTGCGAT
>WNFZ01001013.1_pt1 | contig 39151 bp, 22 predicted proteins | sample 5400081 | NCBI WGS metagenome assembly WNFZ01 (sample SAMN13153365, study PRJNA577476) | soil metagenome | isolation source: 80 cm soil or saprolite under grassland replicate 1 | place: USA:California | collected 2016-06-15
CGAAGAAGTTCTCCAGCGCGCGATACCGTTTGAGCGCCTCGGCCAGCGCCGCGCGCCCATCTTTCGTCAATTCGTAATAGCGGCGTGGCGATCGCTGCTCGCGCTCGGCGACCTCGTCCGCCTCCCAGCGCGAGTCGCACAGCCCGACATCCTCGAACCTGCGCAGAGCTGGATAGACAGTGCCGCTCGGCAACCCAGTGACGTCAATGATGTCGAAGCCGTATTGATAGCCGTTGGCCAACGCCTGCAGGATGATCGCCGTCGTGTAACTGAGCTTGATCCCGTAGTCCAAGAGCTTACCCCCCCCCTATGTAGTGATCTATTGCCCAGCCGTAGATTACTACATAGGCCTATTCCGTCAAGTCAATTTGTGGAGTTGAGGGAGCAGAAAGGCAGGAAAATTCAGAGAAGCCGCCACGCGCCTGGCGGAACTTTGTAAAGAATCCAAAACATGTTCAACTTTAATCTGGCGGCAGCCCTGCCTCCTCAACGCTCAGGAGGGCCAGCGCAGCCAGGTCTTTGTCTTGATACCCGCGCTCGATCGCATGGAGCAGGCGTTCGCGCAGGAGACGCCCCACCGGCAGGGACGCGCCGGAGATTTCGGCGGCGGCCAGCGCGAGTCCGATATCTTTTAATCCCAGCGCCAGTCGGAAACCGGGGTCATACTGTTGTTGCAGTATCAGCCTGCCATAGTTCTGGTAAACCGGAGAGGCGAACATGGTATTGATCAGAGTCTCCAAACAGACTTGCGGATCAACTCCGGATTTGCGCAACAAGGCCGCCGCTTCGCTTAAGCTTTCAACCGCCGAGATCAACAAAAAATTGCCCACCAGTTTGACCATTGTTGCGGCCACCGGCTCTGTTCCAACGACGATAGTCCGTTGCCCCAGGGCGTCAAAAACCGGCTGGCATTGGGCGATCGTCTCCGGATCTCCCGCCGCGATGATCAATAGTCGCGCCGCCGCCGCCGTGTCCGGGCGACCGAAGACAGGGGCGGCCAGAAACCGCTGTCCGGCTTCGCGGTGGGCGTGGGCGAGACGTGTCACGCAGGCGAGGCTGAGTGTGCTCATCGAGATGTGAACGCCGCCCGCAGCGAGCGCGCCCGCAACGCCGTCTTCCCCGAAGACAATCTCTTCCACCGCGCCGTCATCCGCCAGGCAGGTGATCACTGCGGCGCCCCTGCAAGCCTCAGCCGGAGTTTCCGCGATCAGCGCGCCCGCCGATTGCAGTTCTTCCGCCCGGCTGCGCGTGCGGTTATAAACCGTGAGGCGATGGCCTGCCCGCAGTAGGTTTCGCGCCATCGCGCGGCCCATCATCCCCAGGCCAATGACTCCGAGATCCATCTTTCGCTTCTCCTGCTCGATCCCTTTTTCATTCGCCGACCACAGCGACGGCCTCGATTTCGACCAGATACTCTTCGCGGACGAGTTGTTTCACTACGACCAGCGTGCTGGCGGGAGGATTCTCTGTGTTGATGTAACTGTTCCGCGCATCACGCAACGCCTGCAAATCCGACGCGTCGGTCAGGTAGTAGTTGAGCTTGACCACGTCTTTGAAAGAGGCTCCGCCTTCTTCAAGCCGCGCCTTGAGGTTCTCAAAGACCTGTTTGACCTGGGCGCGGAAATCGCCGCGGCCCACCAGGTTTCCGTCTTTGTCGAGCGCAATTTGCCCGGCGATGTAAAGCGTGCGCCCGCCTTTTACCTCGACGACGTGCGAATATCCCGCCGGCGCGCGATTGATGAACCGGACGTTGGTTTGTTGTTTTTCCATGGTCTCCTTCTCCTTTGTAGTTTTCTTCTGATTCACGGTTTGATTTTGCGCCCACCCGGCGGCAAAGCCGAGCAGACAAAGTAATGGCAAAAGCACCTCTTCGGGGACTAGACAGGATTTACAGGATTGCCTAGGATTGATCTCAATTCACAAAATCCTGAGCAATCCTGTAAATCTCGTCTAAATCTAGCCACGCAAGATCGGTACAGTACCGCGCGCGTAAGCAAGCGGCCGACCGATGAGTCCGCCGCGCAGCAGTCGCGCGCGGTACTGTATCGGTGTCCCAATGTTACTTGGTCTGATTTAGTCCCATTGGTTCTCCCGCGTCGCTCATTGGGACTTGAACGACACTTCGGAAAAGACGGCGGCCAGCCAATCGGTCACATTTTGCGCCAGCCACAGGCGACAGGGACTGAATCCGTGATCGCTCTCTTCGTTGCGTATCAATCGAACGTTGGCGAGCTTGGCGATGGAATCCGCGTAATGCGAAGGCGGGAAGATGGGGTCTTTGCCCGCCGCGACCAGCAATATCGGGCGCGGCGCGAACGCCCGCAAAGAGTCCGCCAGAGACGGCAGAGCCCGCCATTGTTCCCGCAGATCCTGACCGGTAACTCCATTCAACATGCCCGCGAACTCGTCAGCCATCTCTCCGGGAAAATGGAAAGCTCGCGGCTCGATCAGCGGGCTGACGCCGACAATCGCTCGAATGCGGGGGTCGGCGCCCCCACAGATCAGCGCCGGGTGTGACCCCGTACTCGCGCCGATCAAGGCGATGCGGTCTTTGTCAACCGACTGTTGTTTCAGGACCCATTCCACCGCGGCGTGTGTGTCGTCGGCCAACCCCGCCAGCGAAAACGTCCCTTCAGATCCCCAACAGCCGCGGAAATGAAAGTAGAGACAATTCCAACCGAGGTCGCGCAGGCGATAGGCGATGTCCAGGTGTTTTTCGACGCCCGGCAGACCGTGAAGCAACACGGCCGTGGGCCGAGGCGCGGCGCCTGCGGCTCTATAAAAACCGCCCAGCAGCCGGCAGCCGTTCGATGTAAACGTCACGCCGTCCAAACCTGCTTCAAACTTGCCCACCTTCTTTTCCCTCTTCGATGTATTGACCAGGATGGCGCCTTCCGGGCGCCGTCAAGTCCCCAACGCCGCCGTAACCAGTTCCGTGTCCAGATACTCGGTCAGCTCTTGCAGCTTGCCGTCGGCGACGCGGCAAACCCAACAATATGTATTGTTGTAAGGCTTCCCCGACTTGGTAGTGACGCGACCACGGCACTCAACTACTACGTAATCGTCTTCGGCGATGAAGCGATGCGCGGTGTTCGTATACTGATCGGCAAACTGGGCAAACAGCGGCCTCAGGAGCTCGGTAACGACCTCTTGTTTCCCACGATATGTCCTGGACCATTTCGTCGACCCGGTGATGGTCCAGCAGAAGTCATCGGCCAGGCTTTCGACAAAGGGCTTGCCGTTGCCTTTCGATAGCTCGGAAAAAATGTTTTGCATGAGTTGTTTGTTCTCGGCTGCGCTCATATACATACCCCCTGCGGAAAATCGACCACGTAGTAACGACTAAAGTCGTTACTACGTGGGGCCCTTCATCAATGACCGGCGGAGCCGGCCGACGGCGTCTGAATGATCGGGTACTGGATTTCGGTCACGCCCGAATCGCCGTCTTGCGCAACGTCGCCTTGCCAATACAGCTCGCGGTTCGGTCCGGCGATCGCGTAGCCATGCGACTCGATCCACGACAGCGCGGCGACATAAGCCTGTTCGCAGGTTTCGTCGCTGCCCTGATGGATGACGCAGGCGACGACGGAGCCGGGCAGTTCGTAGACCTGCGCCCGCCCGGCGGGAGGCCGAGGCTCACGCAGAAAGAGAATCGCTTCGCAGTCTATGCTCCTCCGCCGGCCCGCGCAGGTGTGCCAGATGGCGCCGCGCTCGAGAGGCGCGCCGCGGTGTTTGAAATTGCTGTGGAGTTCATCGAAGAGATCGTCGGCGTCGGCGTATGAGGACAACGTGTCACGCACCGAGGCGACCAGCCGGGGCGCGAAATGCTTGACCGTGACCTCGTAATCCGGGACGCGGCCTGCCCGCTCGATCTGCGCCAGCCAGGCTTCGACCTCGACCAACTGCGCCCGCTCGCGCTCGATCCTGCGCGCCAGTTCAGCCCGCCTGCTCTGTAGCGCTTCCCGCACACGGTCCACAGGCAGATCGCCTTCCAACAAATGAATGATCTCTTCGAGTGAAAGGCCCAGTTCTTTGAAAGCCAGAATGCGGTTGAGTCGCGGCAGTAGCGTGGCTGAGTAGTAACGGTAGCCGGTGTCGCGGTCGACGTAAGTGGGTTTGAGCAGCCCCACCTCGTCGTAAAAGCGCAGCGCCTTGACCGACACCCTGGTCAGTTTGGAAAAATCTCCGATCCGAAACATCTCGATCCCTCCCGTTTCAGGAAACAGTTTGAACGCCTACTCGGACAGTCTACTGTCTCCCGTAACAGGAGAGTCAAGCGCGATTCATCACTTCTTCGTCGCGGTCCACTTGCCAGGCCCTTTCGGAAATTCGAGAGCGCCTGACATCTTGGTCGGGGATTCGATCGTGCCGGTGTAGTTGATTCTGACCAATTTATTCTTGCCTTCGACGCTGAACTCCACCTTATTCCCTTTCACCGTACCGGTGACTTTGCCCTCGGGAAACCCGCCGGATGAGTCGCCGATAAGCTTCTCGCCTTCCTGTTTGAAGACGAACGTGTTTTTGATGTTTTGCGGGCCACCCTCCAAATTAACTGAGAATGCCCACGTCCCGGAGATGTCGGTTGCGCCGGCAGAGGAGCCGGCTGGCGCCAGCGTCAGTCCGAGTAAAAGTACGATTAACAGTTGATACTTCATACAGTCCTCCAAAAATGTACCGTAGGTTGTCCAACCTGCGGATGGCTCGATTAATGAGCCATTCAGTTAGCGCCGAGCGGCTTGATGATTAAACCTCCGCAGGTTGGACAACCTACGGTACATCGGGCGCCGCGTATTCAATGTTTCACGGCGCCCTCTCGGCGCTTTGAATGACTCCTGCTTGAGAAAGTCGATTTATAACAACTGCTTACTCATACCTGAGCGCCACCAATGGATCTACTCGCGTCGCTCGCCGAGCCGGTAACCAGCAGGCCAGCAGCGCCACACCCGCCAGTAGCATCGGGATCACGATAAAGGTCAGCGGATCGGTCGCGCTCACGCCGTAGAGCAACTTCGATATCAAGCGCGTCAATGCGAAGGCCGCGCCCACACCGATGACCAGGCCAATGAGCGTCAGCGTCAGGCCTTGCCCTACGATGAGCCTGAGCAGGTCGCGCGGGTTTGCGCCGAGCGCCAGACGGATACCCATCTCGCGCGTGCGCTCTGTAACCGCGTACGACAGCACGCCGTAGATTCCGACTGCGGCCAGCGATAATGCTAGCAAGCCGAAAAGCGTCAACAGCGTCGCCGCCAGACGTTCGGTATAAAGCGAGCCGTCTTTTTGTTGCGCCAGGGTCTGAAGGTTGTATACAGGCAGCGTCGTATCGAGCGCCTGGACTTCGCGGCGCACTGCGGCAAGCAGCGCCTGCGATGGCGTCGCAGTTCGCACGTGCAGCGTCAGCTGCGGGAAGTAGTTTTGCAGCAGCGGCACGTAGAGCGCCGGGCGCGGGTCTGCGGTCAGGCCTTTCTCCTTGCTGTTTCTGACGACCCCGACTACTTCGGCAAACTGCCTGCCGCGAATAATTCGTTTGCCAACCACTTCCTGTCCGGGCCAATAGCGATGCGCCGCCGCTTCATTGACGATGGCCACGGGCGGCGCGTCCGCCGTATCCCGAGCAGTGAATTCGCGCCCTTGCGCGAGCGAGGCGCCGAGCGTTTGGAAATAGTTCGGGCTGATGGCGTTGGTATTGACGGGCTGCGGTCTGGAGCCTTCGATAATCAAAGGGCCGACCCATGGGACGTCACTGAACGCGACGATGCGAGCAAAGCCCACGGCCTCGACGCCGGGCAAAGCCGCGACCCTCTCGGAGAGGCGCCCAATGAATTGCCGCCCGCGCGCTTCGTCGTACCCATTCTGGCCCAGATCGAACGACGCGGTCACCACCTTCGCCGGCTCAAAGCCCGGGTCAATCGCTTGTAATGCTCGCAGACTCTTCACGCATAAGCCGGCGCCGATCAGCACAACGAGCGATAAGGCTACCTGCGCGACGACCAGCAGGTTGCGCAGGCTCAAGCGCCGCGCCACACGCCCAAACCCCGGCGTTTCTTCTTTGAGAGCCGCGACAAAATCAGGTTTGGACGTTACGAGCGCGGGGGCCAGGCCGAAAACAATACCGGTCACGAGCGACAGTCCCAGCGTGAAACCCAACGTCCGTTCATCCAGGCTGCCATCGAGGGCGCGCGGGACATAGTTGGTTTGTTGTTGGAATCTCAACAACAAACCTGTGAACCAGTATGCGACCAGCAAGCCGGCGCCGCCGCCCAACATCGCCAGAATCGCGCTTTCAGTCAGCAACTGCCGCACAATGCGCCAACGGCCCGCCCCGATAGCCAGCCGGACGGCGATCTCCTTGCGCCGCGCCGAGGCGCGCGCCAACAGCAGATTGGCGACGTTGGCGCAAGCAATCAGCAAGACAAACCCGACCACGCCCATCAAGAGTTTCAAGGGCGTCGAGAGGTCTTTGACCCGATCCGTATGCCCACGGCTTCCATCCATCAGAAAAACTTTGGTCGGATCGCCAATGTTATCGGCGTTCTTGCCGGGAAAAGTTTTCGCGGCGTCGTCAACCGGCGTCCCCAGCGCGGATTGCGCCTGCTGACGACTGACACCTGGTTTGAGCCTGCCGATCAAAGACAGCCATCCACAATTGCGATTATCCAGTGAACAGCCGCTCACCTGCGCGTGCATCATGATCGGCACGTAAACATCATTCGCTGTGCCGCGCGTCGTCCCCGTGAACTCCGATGGCGCGACGCCCACTACCGTGTAGCGGTACGCGTTCAGGCTGAGCGTTTTGCCAATCACAGCCGGGTCAGCGCCGAAACGCCGGCGCCACAAACCGTGACTGATGACGACAACCGGATGCGTCCCGGGCGTACGATCCTCTTCCAGCAAAAAGAAGCGTCCCAGCGCAGGCCGCACGCCGAGCACATCAAAGTAATTGCCGGTGACAACCTGCCCCGTCACGCGTTCAGACTGATTTCCGTCGCTCAGGCTGAAGGGTCGCTGCCAGTAAGCGGCCAACCCCGACAACACTTCATTGCGGTCGCGTAGCTCGGCGTACAGCGGGTAAGAGAAAATCGCAGGGGCGCCGCCGGCGTCTTCGACAAAAGTTACGAGTTGATCCGGCCGCTCGACGGGCAGCGGACGAATCAACACCTTATCCAACAGAGTGAAGATGGCCGTGTTCGCGCCGATGCCGAGCCCCAATGTCGAGACGGCGATCATCGTGAAACCAGGGTTCTTCAACAGCATCCGCAGGCCATACCGCAGGTCTTGCCATAAGATTTCCAACGACCCCAACCCCCACATCGCGCGACTATCCTCCTTCGACAGCGCCACACTCCCAAAAGAGCGCCACGCAGCCCGTCGCGCGTCTTCGGGCGACATTCCGTCCTTGACGTTCCGCTCGGTCTCCATCTCCAGGTGGGCGCGGATCTCTTCGTCCAACTCCCGCTCGGCGCGACGGCGATGGACGAGGCGGCGGATGATGAAACTCAGTTCTTGTCGCAAGCGCGTAATCAACTTCCCCTCCCCGGACTTCATTAAACTGTTAACTATATTCTTTCCTAAATCGAAATACGGAACATTGGGACACCGTTACAGTACCGCGCGCGTAAGCAAGCGGCTGACTTGTTTGACGGCCGCTTGCTTACGCGCGCGGTACTGTAACGATCTCGCGCGCTCTGATTTAAACTAATAGCCAAAGACATTGTTAACGCCGTATTCATGCCCTTGTCATTGCTCAAATTTTCGCGTATTCAATTAAGGCGATTCACTCGCTGCGTAGCGAGACTAGCGGGTCTACCCTGGTCGCCCGCCGCGCCGGAATCCAGCAAGCGACGAGCGATACCAGCAACAACACCGCCGCAATGCCGGCAAACGTCAGCGGGTCTGTTGGGCGCACGCCGAACAACAAGGTTTCCATCCACCGCGACAGCGCGAATGCCGCCCCCAGCCCAATTACTACGCCAAGCAAAACCAGCTTTAACCCTTGTGAGAGGATCAGCTTGAGCACATCACGACGCCCGGCGCCGAGCGCCAACCGGATGCCGATCTCATGTGTTCGCTGTGCGACGCCGCAACTGATGACTCCGTAAACGCCGACGGCGGCGAGCGCCAGCGCGCCGACGCCGAAGACGCTCAGCAAAATCAGGTTGAAGCGATGGCGCGAGAGCGAATCACGCAGGTATTCGGTCATCGGTTTGAGCGCGTATACCGGCAGACTCTTGTCCTGCGCAATCAGCGCGGCTCGCAAAGGCCCGGCCACCGCGCCTGTGTCCGCTTTCGTGCGCGCCACAATCGTCATTGACCGCTGATAAGTGTCGCTCAAAGGGTCTTGCAGGAATGGGACATAGGCTTCCGGCCTCGGCGGCTCACCGAGACTGAAGTGCCGTACATTTCCAACCACTCCGACGATCAGCAATGGATCGCGCTTCTGGCCTTGCAGCCTGATGCGCTGGCCCAGCGGGTTCTCTCCGGGGAAATGCCGTTGCGCGAAGATTTCATTGATCACGGCGACGTTGGGAGCCCGCTTCGTGTCCGTCTCGGCAAAATCGCGCCCCGCCAAAAGAGGAATGCCCATTGCTTCGAAGTAGCGCGGCGTGACGACCCGATACTCGGTTAGAGGCTGCGCCTCCTTCGCCACAGGCGGGCGCCCTTCAATGGTGAAATTGTCGTTGGTATTGCCTCCCGCGATTGGCAGTTCCGAAATCGCGCCAACTGCTACGACACCGGGCGTGGCCGCCGCTCGCTCCAGAAGCTGAGCGTAGGAAGATGCGACGCGCTCCTCATCCGGGTATTTACTGCGCAGCAGAGTCACTCCGATTGTGAGAGCCCGGGCAGGATTGAACCCCGGATTAACCTGGTTGAGTTTGGTAAAGCTTCTGATCATCAACCCCGCGCCGATGAGCAACACGAGCGACAGCGCGACCTCGCTGATGACAAGCGCGCTGCGGAGCCGATTTCGCTGAACACCTGCGCTGGCCCGGCCGCTTTCCTTGAGCGCATCGGCGAAGATCGGTCTGGAGGCTTGCAACGCCGGGGCGAGACCGAACAGCGCGCCGGTCGCCACTGAAATTAACAATGTGAAGCCGGCCATTCGCGGGTCTACCGAAATCTCTTGCGCGCGCGGAATCGTGTCGAGACCGAAGGAGACCAACCAGCGCACGCCCCATACGGCGATCAGCAATCCGGCGGCGCCGCCGCCGACCGCCAGCATGACGCTTTCAGTGAGCAATTGCCGCACGAGGCGAGGACGGCTTGCCCCGAGCGCGGTTCGCACGGCGATCTCTTTTTGTCGCGCGCCGGCTCGCGCGAGCAACAGATTCGCGACGTTGGCGCACGCGATCAGCAACACAAACCCGACCGCGCCCAGCAGAATGTAAAGCGCCGGCCCAATGTCGCCCACGATGACATCACGGAGCGGTTCGAGCTTCACCCCGTGTCCCGCATTCTTCTCCGGGTACTGCCGCGCCAGCCGCCCTGCAATGGCCGACATCTCGGCTTGCGCTTCTGCTTGCGTGACACCGGGTTTAAGCCGCCCAACCACGCGCAGGTAGTGCGGCCCCCGGTCTAGCTTGGCAGGATCAATCGGCAGAGGCCGCCAAAGCTCCGCCTGGTTTGGAAATGAGAAACCGGCGGGCATCACGCCGATCACCGTATAAGCTGCTCCGCTAAGCTCGACTTTTCGTCCAAGCGCGTTCGGATCCGCGCCGAAGCGGTTCTGCCATATTGCGTGGCCGAGCACTACTACGCGCGAGCGCCCCGGCAGTGTTTCCTCCGCCGTGAAGGCGCGGCCCAGAATCGGGTTCGCCCGAAAAAGGGCAAACGTCTCAGGCGTGACAAGCCCCACAGGCGTGTCCCGCGTTCCGTCGCCTGTGTCGAGAAACATATTGCCGCTTTGAAAAGCCGCCAACTGTTCGAATGATCGATTCTGCTCTTTCCGGTCGAGGAATTCCGGCAGCGACGTGGGCGCGGTCGGCAACTGCGGTAGAGTGTCCCATAGCCACACCAGGCGTTCAGATTCGGCGTAGGGCAAAGGTCGCAGCAACACCGCATTGACCACGCTGAAAATCGCCGTGTTCGCGCCGATTCCGAGCGCCAGCGTCAAGACGGCGATCGTCGTGAAACCGGGATTCTTCAAAAGCATTCGCAGTCCGTAGCGCAGGTCCTGCCATAAGATTTCCAACGACCCCAATCCCCACATCGCGCGGCTGTCTTCCTTCGACAGCGCTAAGCTCCCGAAAGAGCGGCGCGCGGCCAGTCGCGCTTCTTCCGGCGACATTCCGTCCGCGATGTTCTGTTCGATCTCCATCTCCAGGTGAGAGCGGATTTCTTCGTCCAGCTCCCGCTCGGCGCGACGGCGATGGATGACACGGCGAATGATGAAGCTCAACTCTTGGCGCCAGCGCATACTCAACTCTCCTCTCCCGCGGGCTTCATAATGCGGGCGATGGCCGCGTTCAGCCGCTCCCACTTCGAGGTCTCATCGAGGAGTTGCTTCTTGCCCGTCTTGGTAAGGCGGTAGTACTTCGCGCGGCGGTTGTTCTCCGAAGTCCCCCACTCCGCCGTGACCCAGCCCCGGCGCTCCAGCCGCTGCAGCGCCGGGTAGAGCGAGCCGTGATCCACTTTCAACACTTCCTCCGACGTCTGCTTTATGTAATGCGCGATGTTGTGGCCATGCAGCGGGCCGAAGAGCAGAGTCCGCAGAATCAACATGTCGAGCGTGCCCTGGAGGAGGTCGACACGGGTTTGTTTTCCAGCTTTGTTTTCTTTAGACATAACGCCTCCGGTAGATTTTCGACTGGAGTATCCGGCGGCTCAGGTAGAATGTCAATGGGAGATGGGTAGAATGTCAATGGGAGAGGCGAATTTTTCGACCCGCGCATGCGCCCGGGGTCTACTTCATTGGAAATTTTCCTCTTACGCGAACTGGCTGGGAATTGAAGGGCGTCAGACGTTACGGTACGGGGAGCGTCAGCGACCTGAGTATCGATCAAAAGACCTCTCAATCGGAGCTCAGGTCGCTGACGCTCCCTGTACCGTATCGATGGGCGCCCCTCATCGTATTTATGGCCGCCCCCGCTTAACGTGCAGGTTTGCCACCACAATGCCCTCTATTCGCAGCGGAGCGCGATCATCGGGTCGACTTTCGTCGCCCTTCGCGCCGGAACGAGGGCGGCCAGCAAGGCGACGGCGATCAACAAGGCGGCGACGACTGCGAACGTGAGCGGATCGGTCGCGCTCACGTCGAAGAGCAGATGCGCGATCAGCCTGCTCAGAGCCAAGGCGCCCGCGAGCCCGACGGCGACTCCGAGCGACACAAACCTCATTCCCTGCCCGATGATCAACCGCAACACGTCCTTGACCTGCGCCCCGAGCGCGATCCGAACGCCGATCTCGGGGACGCGCTGACTCACAGCGTACGCGGTCACGCCGTAGACGCCCAGCGCCGCCAACAGCAGCGCGGCGAGGGCGAATGCGCTGAAGAGAGACAAAGAGAAGCGGCGCCGGTCGAGCGAGGAGGAGAAGATTTGATCGAGCGTGCGGAAGTTGACGGGCACGTCGCGATTGATGGATTGGACGACGTTGCGCAGCGCCGGGATCAGCGATTCAGGCTCCACCTGCGCGCGAACCACGACGGCGAAGTCCCAGGCCTGGCGCGGCCGCTGCAGATAATGGACGTAAACGGTCGTCGCGATCTTCTTGTCCAGTCCGTATTCGCGCACGTCGCCGACGACGCCGACGATGCGCAACAAGTGGTTGTCACCGTCCATATTGCCGTATTGAATCGTGTGGCCGAGCGGGTCTTCATTCGGAAAATGGCGGCGCGCCAACGCTTCGCTGATCAACGCGACCTGTTGCGTGTTGGGGCCGTCGGTCTGATCGAAGAGCCTCCCGCGCAGGAGCCGGACGCCCATCGCGTCGAAATAACCCGGGCTGGCGACGCGGAATTCGCCGTAGCCTTTCAGCGCTTCATTGTCGTCAATCAGAAACTGGCCGTCCGCTCCCCCGCCAGTCATTGGCAGACCGTTCACGCCGCCGATAGCCGTGACGCCGGGCAGCGCGCCGGCGCGCTCGATCAGTTGTTGATAAAAACTCGCCCGGCGCCGAGCCGAGTCTTCTCCTCTAAATTCGGGCGGCGACATCTCTATCGCCACGGCGCTCTCGGTTCGGAAGCCGGGATCGACCTGCAGGAGCTTAAGAAAGCTCCTGACCAGCAGCCCCGCGCCGACCAGCAACACCAGCGTCAAGGCCACCTGCGCCGTTACCAGCAAACCGCGCAATCGCTGGCTCGCGGCGCTCGCCGATTGGGCGCGACCGCCCTCTTTCAACCGCTCGCTCAGATCGAGCCCGCCGAAGCGAACCAGCGGCAGCAAGCCGAGCGCGACAGCGACCAGCGACGAAAGGGCAAATGTGAAGACCAGGGCGCGGGCATCGACGCTGATCTCATCGGCGCGCGGCAACTTCCCATGATTTAAATTGATCAGCGCATCCACGCCCCAGAACGAGATCAATACGCCCAAGGCCCCGGCGACCAGCGCCAGAGCCAGATTCTCGACGATCAACTGCCGCGCCAGGCGCCAACGGCTCGCGCCCATTGCCGCTCGCACAGTGAACTCGCGTTGGCGCGCCGTCACCTGAGCCAGGACCAGATTGGCGACGTTGGCGCATGCGACGAGCAGCAGAAACGCCACCGCCGCCATCATCGCCAGCAAGCTCTGCCTCGCCTCTCCGACCAGCGACTCCTGCAGCGGCGTCGCGGCCATATCAACCATATCAATATCCGCGACGTTCTCCTGTCTAAGTTGTTTGCCGATCGCGCTCAAATCGGCGCGCGCCTGCTCCGGAGTCACGCCGTCGCGCAACCGCGCGATCACGCGCTTGCCGTGCGACGTGCGCGAGGGCGACGAAGGGTGAAGCTCAATCGGCAGCCAGACTTCCACTTCGTTGGGAAAGTTGAACCCGCGCGGCATGACGCCGACCACCGTGTAGCTCATATCGCCGATGCGAAGCGGGGTCGCCGCCAAATCCGCCCGTCCGCCAAGCAGCCGCTGCCAATACCCATAGCTCACTACCGCGACCGGGCTTGCGCCGAGCTTGGATTCTTCCGCGAGGAAGCCGCGCCCGATTTCAGGCTGCGCGCCCAACACTCTGAAGAAATCCTGCGAGACGTAAGCGCCTCGCGCCCGAACCGGCTCGCTGCCGCCCAGGATCGTGACTAAAAACGCGACGTATTCAGCCGCCCCGTCGAGAGTCTTATTGCGCGCTCGCAGGTCCAAAAAGTTCGGCTCGGCGAATGTCCTCTGACTGCCCTTCGCATCCACCTCGCTGACGCTGATGATCCGCTCCGCCTGCGGAAACGGGAGCGAACGCCACAACACCGCGTCGACGACGCTGAAAATTGCCGTGCAAGCGCCGATGCCGAGCGCCAGCGATAAAACCGCCACTATCGTATAGGCGGGCCGCTGCCATAGGATTCGCAGCGCATATTTGAATTCGCGCCAAATCATTTTGATTGTTTCTCCTTCGTAAAAAGTCCCTTCCCTTTGTTGGTCATGCGCTCACTGGTTTTGTCTTGCGAAAATCAGGTTGCGAATCTGTGGCGCCCCGAGCCTGGCGAGTAGTTTCCTCGCTGACATCTGACATCTAGCATCTGACATCTATTCGAATCTGAGCGCGACCATCGGATCAACCTTCGTCGCCCGACGCGCCGGCAGGTAGCAGGCCAGAAACGCCACCGCTGTCAGCAGCAGTGAAATAGCCGCAAAAGTAACCGGGTCGGTAGCTCCCACGCCATAAAGTTGACCTGCAATGAAGCGTGTCAGCGCCAGCGCTCCGGCCAGTCCGATCACCAGCCCGACCGCCACAAGCGCCATCCCTTGCCGAACGACGAGCTTGAGCACGTCGCCAGTCCGTGCGCCCAGCGCGAGGCGGATGCCGATCTCACGCGTACGTCGCGTCACTGCGTAGGCCATCACGCCGTACAGGCCGATGGAGGCGAGCAAGAGGGCGAGCAGCCCGAAGAAACTCGAAAGCGTGGCGATGATGCGCTCTTGTGACATGGCTTCCGCCGTCAGCTCGGTGAAAGTTCTGACGTCGTAAAGCGGCATGTCTTTATCCAGGGTTCTCGCCTCATGTCGAATGGCGGCGATCAAGTCCTTTGGCTCGCCTGCCGTTCGCACGTGCAGGACGCGTTCGGCGGTTCTCACTTCCACTTGCGCGAAAGGCAGGTAAACCGTGCGCGGAATCTGTTCCTTCAAAGTCCGGTATTTTGTGTCTTTGATGACGCCGATGATCTCGCAATCCGGCGTCCGGCTTCCAACTCCAATGCGTTTGCCAATGGGATTTTCATTGCCCCAAAAACTGCGTGCCAAAGTTTCATTGATAATGGCGACTTTGGGAGCGCCCGGTCCGTCCGAGGAGGCAAAATCGCGCCCCAGCAGGAGCGGAATACCCATCGTATCGAAAAACCCCGGCTCAACCTGCTTCGCAGTCGTGCTCATATCCTGGCCGGGCTGAGGTTGATAACCTTCGACAGAGATGCCATCAATCGTGGCGCCGCCCAGCAACGGATGGTTCGCCATGCTGGCGGATTGCACGCCGGGCAGAGTTTTGACCCGCTCGAGCAATTGCGCATAGAAGTTCCTGGCCTGATCCGGCTTGTAGCCGTTGAGGCCGGGATTCATCGAGAGCAGTAGAACTTTGTCGGCGCGAAAGCCCAGGTCCAGCCCCTTCAAATTTTGCAGCGTGCGAACAAACAGACCAGCGCCGACAAGGAGCAACAACGAAAGCGCCACTTGCGCGACAACCAATATTTTGCGCAGCTCAAAGCGGCCGCCGCCACTGGCCAGAGCCGGGATTTCATTTTTGAGCGCCGAGGTCAAATTCGGTCGAGTGGACTGGATCGCCGGCGCCAGTCCGAACAGAATTCCGGTCAAGACCGCGACGCCAAGATTGAAACCGAGCACGCGAAGGTCGGGCTGGAGTTCGAGTGTAAAGCGAGACCGGGCTACCAGATTGACCAGCAAATCGGTCGCCCAAAATGCGAACAGCAGGCCGAGCAGGCCGCCGAATAAAGAGAGCAACAGGCTTTCGGTGAGCAATTGACGCGCTAAACGGAAGCGGCTCGCACCCAGGGCCAGTCGCACCGCGATCTCTTTTTGGCGGGTCGCCGCGCGCGCCAGCAAGAGATTGGCGACATTGGCGCAGGCGATCAGCAACACCAGTCCGACCATGCCCATCAGGATCAGCAACGGTTGCTTAAACTGGCTCCGCAGACTCGACAACCCTTTGCTGGCCGGCGCCAATTCGATATGTTGTCTCAAAAGAAAATCGCGCAAGCGGCCAGCCGGCGCTTCGCTGTTGATCTGTTGGTTAAGTAGATCAGTGGCGACCTGGGCTTGTTGTTCGCTCACGCCGGGCTTCAGACGCGCCATGATTCCGATCCGAAAGACATTCCGCATACGAAGGCGGTCGTCCCCATTCGACAACTGTGGTTGCATCATCATGGGAACCCAGACTTCGGGCGAGGCGCCCACCTCCACGCCAAAAAAACCGGGCGGTGAAATCCCTATCACCGTGAAGGGATAGCCATTGAGATGGATTGTCTTCCCAACCACGTTTGGGTCGCTCCCGAATCTTCGCTGCCAGAAATTATGGCCAAGCGCTGCCACGGGATGAGCGCCGGGCGTCTTGTCATCCTCCGCGGAAAAGACTCTGCCAAAGAAGGGCTTCACCCCAAGCCCGGAAAAGAAATTTCCCGAGACCAGTTGACCGGAAACGCGCTCCGTTTGGGCGCCCTCGCTGAGATTGAGCGCCAGCCCATCGTAAGCGAAGATTTCCGCAAAGACCTGGTTTCGCTCCCGAAGGTCGTGAAACGTGGGATAGGAAAACGAGGGCCTTCTCTCTCCCGCGCCCGTCACGCTGGTCAAGGCGACAAGCTGCTCGGGGTCTTTGACTGGTAGCGTTTTGAGCAGCACAGCGTCAATCAGGCTAAAGATCGCGGTGTTCGCTCCAATGCCGAGCGCGAGCGTTAGCGCAGCGACAACGGTGAAGCCGGGTTTCTTGAATAACATTCGCGCGCCGTAGCGCAGGTCTTGCCATAGCGTCCGCATAGTTCCTCCAAAAGAAGATGTCAGATGTCAGAGAGAGCTTTGCCGCCACTCTCTCTCTGACATCTGACATCTGACATCTGACATCTGACATCTGACATCTGACATCTGACATCTATTCGCATCTGATATTTAATTTCCAAATATCGTGCCATAGCGGCGGCGAGACTAATCTATTGAGATCAAGCGATTTGGGCGCCCATTCGCTGTAGAGAGGTCGCTTCGAGTGTGCGCTTCTGGGAAAGATGAATCCCAAAATCGGATTAGACGCATTGCGCCTCCGTCGGGCCGGCCATATACTCCGCGGCATTCCGAATCAGTACCGCGAGCGGTAGCGAGCGCTCTTGCTCGTCAAGCCACGCTCGCTACCGCTCGCGGTACTGATCTACAGGTTCTCCACAATAAACTTCAGCATCATCTCGCGCATGTGCCTGACCAGGCGAGGATCGGTCACTCCGTGGCGGGATTTCGGGTAGGTCATGAACTCGAATTGCTTGCCGGCTTTTTGCAACTCGTAAATGAACTGGATCGAATTCTGCATATGCACGTTGTCGTCAATCGAGCCGTGAATCAACAGCATCTTGCCGTTGAGATTCTTCGCGGCTTTGACCACCGAGCTTTTCTCGTAGCCTTCGAGGTTGTTCTGCGGCTTGGCCATGTAACGCTCGGTGTAGATCGTGTCGTACAGACGCCAGTCGGTCACCGGAGCGCCGACGATCCCGATCTTCCACGCGGTCGAATGTGTCAGCGCGAACGCAGTCATATAGCCGCCGTAGCTCCAACCATTCAGCCCGATGCGCGAGCCGTCAACATAAGGCAATGTCTTCAGGTAGGCCACACCGTCTTCCAGATCGCGCAGCTCCAACTCGCCCAGGTTCTTGTAGATTGGCCAGGCCGATTCAATGCCTTTTCCGCTGGCCGAGCGGTTGTCGCAAATCCAGACGATATAGCCTTTCTGCGCCAGCAGTTGATGCCACATAAAGTCGCGTCCCCAGGCGTTGCGAACCTGCGGAGCGTGCGGGCCGCTGTAGGTGTGCTGGAAAACCGGGTACTTCTTCTTCGGATCGAAATCCGGCGGTTTGATCATCATCGCTTCCATCACAAACCCGTCGCGCGTCTTGACCTGCAGAAATTCCGGCTTGCTCAGTTTGTACTGCGAGAGCGCGGCGACTTTGTTCTCGTCAATCACGCGGACGAGTTTGCCGTCTGATGAATAGAGACGAACCTGCGGAGGCGTCGTCGCGTCGCTCCACGTGTCGATGAAAAGGCTGAAAGAGGGATTGAAGTTGGCGTTGTGCGTTCCCGGCGCTTCGGTCAATCGTTGCAACCCGCTGCCATTTAGTTTGATTCGATAAACGTCGCCGCCGATGTGGCTCCGTTCGGCGCCCGAAAAATAGACCCAGCCGTTCGTCTCATCAATGCCGTGCAACGTCCGCGCCTCCCATTTACCCGAAGTGAGGCCTTGGTCCCAGTCAGACGCGTAATGATAGATGTGCTCCCAGCCTGTGCGTTCGCTTAGCCAGAGGTAACCGCCGTCTTTCAGCCAGTACGGGCCGTGATCATCATCCGCGTTGACCCACGGGCCTGAGGTTTCGCGGAACGCTGTGGCGATTTTGCCCGTCGCGGGATCGGCGAAGTTCAGATCCATCCAGGTCTGCTCGCGGTCGCTGATCGAAAAGACAATCTTCTTGCCCTCAGGCTCCCAATTCACGCGCGCGATCAGCGGCTCGACGGTTTGATATTTGGATAAATCCATCCATCGCGTCGCGCCGCCCGCGACGTTGACCACGCCGAGTCGAACCGTAGGATTCGGCGCCCCCGATTTCGGATAGGCGTAAACTTCCAGGCTCTGCTGACTCGGGACCTGATCGACGATGGTGAAGTCCTTGACCTGCGATTCGTCTAGTTGCAGATAGACGATCTTCGACGCGTCGGGACTCCACCAGTAGCCTTTGAAATTGCCGCGCCCGTAAAGCTCCTCCTGATAGACCCAATCGAGCCGGCCGTTGAACAACTTCGGATTGCCGTCGAGCGTCAACGACCGTTCGCGCCGCGTGGCGATGTCGACGACGTGGACGTTGTAGTTCTTGACGAAGCTGATCTTCTTTCCGTCGGGGCTGAACTCTTCGACGAACTCCTCGTCGGCGCTGTTGGTCAGCCGGACGGCCTCGCCACTTCCGAGCCTGTAGTAGAAGAGGTCGTTCGCGTAATTGATCAACACTGCCGCGCGATCATCGCTCAACCGCGGGCTAAGTTCGGCGCGCGCCACGATCTGTTTCGCGTCGCCGGCGCTGACGCCCGGAAGCTTGGCGAAAGCGGCTTCCATCTTCGCGGCGTCGAAGAGCGGCGCGGCCTCGCCGGTCAAAGCGTTCACCTTGCGCGCGCCTTGCAGGTAATGGCTGTCGTCGAGCCAGATCAGCCCCGGCGGCGGATTCCCGCTGAAATTGACGCGCTTCTCCGGATCGTAAAGATCGTCGAGCGTGAGCAGCCCGTCTTGAGCCGAAGGCGAGAAATTGAGAAACAGAGTTGCGGCGAGAAAGAAGAGGATTCGTGGGCTGGCGCGTAACATTGTTTAAGCCTCCGTCTCATTCAAACAAATCAGGCTGCTCTTTCGCTATGCGGGCGTAAAGCGGCTGGAACTGGAACCAGCCGGCGATCGCGGAGCCGACCTGTTGGCAGGTGAGTTTGGCGTTCTCGTGTTCGATCACCCGCAATTCGCCGGCGGCCTGGGCCAACAATTGCGCATGGCAACTGCGCTCCATCGTAATGAACCACCAGGCGGCCTCGTCGACCGTTCGGCCGACGGTCAGCAATCCGTGGTTGCGCAGGATGACGGCTTTGTGTTGGCCGAGCGCGGCGGCGATGCGCTGGCCTTCGACCGGGTCGTAAACCACTCCGGCGTAATCGTCAAAGACGCCGTGGTCTTCATAGAACGCGCAGGCGTCCTGCGTGATTGGATCGAGCGGGCGCCCCAAGGCCGACCACGACTTGCCGTACATCGAATGCGCGTGGGCGGCGGCCACACAATCGGGGCGCGCCGCATGAACCGACGAGTGGATGGCGAAAGCGGCGACGTTGACCGCGTATTCGCCCTCGATGACCTCGCCTTTATGGTTGACCAGGACAAGGTCGGAGACGCGAATCTGGCCGAAATCCATTCCGAAGGGGTTGACCCAGAAATGGTCTTGTTTTTCGGGGTCGCGCGCGGTGATGTGCCCCGCGACGCCTTCGTCAAACCCGAATTTGGCGAAGAGGCGGAAGGCGGCGGCCAGCCGCTGTTTCCGATGCAGCCGCTCATCCTCGACCGAATTGAAAGTCGGCGGCATCGGCAAATTGAAAGGGCGGGACGGGGTGATCATCGCTTCTTCTGGCACAGGGTTCTCCTTTCATTTAAGCGCGCTGGTAAAAATTCTCAGGTTTAATCGCCTGTCATTGTTCATTGTTCATTTGTCATTTGATATTTGTCATTGCCAGGAAATCGCCGGATGTTCATTGGGCATTAACTGATCTGCTCTCCTGCAATGACAAATGACAAACGACAAATGACAAATGAACAATGAACTTTCCTGCAAATCTTTTGCCTCAGCGCTTATTGGCAATCCACCGCCCCCTCGCGCCGGTAACTCTGATACCAGACGATCGGCGCGTAAGACCTCTCGGTCAACAAGGGCTGCCGCCCGTCCAGATCGATGCCTGAGATGGAGAGGTGGTATCTGATCTTGGTCTCGCTCATCACTTCACGCTCGAACCGTTCGCGCAAACCGGGGTGTACGCCCGGCGAGCCAGGCCCGCCGGGTTGGATGTATGCTTTCGTTTGCAAGCAGAAGGCGCCTTTCTGCTCGTTGAAGAAGACGTAATTCGGGACCAGGTCTACTGAGAAGTTGTAGACGACGCCGGCTTTGAAAGTCCCTCTACCGCCGAAGATCCACTGACTGGATTTCTGAGAACCTTCCGGCTCCGGCTCCACCGAACCTTTGTGAACTCGCATGCCCAGAGCGCCGGTGAATCCGCGATTGGCTCGTTCGGGGTAAAGAGACGGGAAGGGCGAATAGGAGCCGTCAACGGGAAAGCGGACCGAGTATTTCAGACGGATGCCGATCGGGACGCCCTTCTCCGAAAGCAGAGGCTCGTCGCTCCAGCTCACGACCTCCGCGCGAATGACCTTGTATTCGCCTTCGACGACGCCCTGATTCCACTCCTGCGGCGCCCAGGCTTGAGCCTGATTGTCTCCCTCAACCGGCGCGCCTTCAGTTCGGGGGTTGCCCCCGCCGGACGGGTCGGAGGTCTGAGGCCTGATCAGCCACCCGATCACGCGTTGAAAGCTCTTGCCGCTCGTGTCGCGTCCGCGCGCCGAGACGCGGAAGGGTCGATCCGGCGTGTCCAGGAGCAGCGTGAAGTTGTACGGGATTGAATAATCGCTCTGCCGGAACTTGATCGGCGCAATCAATTCGCCCTGCTCGTCGATCAGCCGGAATTCGATCGTATCGATGTTGGAACTCGACGTGTGAATTTGCGCGTGCTGCCGCGCGCCGCGAACCGGTTGAAACCTGTCCATTGAATAGACCCCGGCGCGCCCGAAGAATTGAATGCAACAAACATGAAGCTCACCCTGCGTCGTGACTGAAGTCGTAAACCCTCCCGACCCGGACAGACGAATCTTCCACCTGCCGGGCCTCGGGTCCCACAGCAGGATCGAGCGTTTCTCCACCCCGCCTTCTTTGGTATTGCTGATCGCGAGGTTCGGCATGTCCGTGGCGAGCGGCCGGTCGGAAGGCGTGATGATCGTCCAGTTGACGCCGCCGGTGGATTGAAGGTTGAACTGCAACTTCCAAACGCCGACCTCGACCGGGACCTCGACCTCGCGAACCTGCGCGGCAAGCTCGCCTGATTGGATCAAAATGTGTTGCGCGTTCGGGTCGTCTTGGGCGCGAGCGGCCGACGACATGAACGCCGAACAGACCGTGACCGCGGCGAAGATAAGAAGCGACTTCAGACCTGCTTTCAATGATATGAACATGCGGTAAAAATCCTCACTGCGTCGAAAACGGAGGTTATGGTACGCGAGCAGGAGTCAGGATAACTGCAACGCCGCGGATTGGGAAGAGGATCGAGGATCGAGGATCGAGGATCGAAGATTGAGGATCGAGGATCGAGGATCGAGGATCGAAAGTAGTTTTACGCGCGATGATGCGATCTTCAATCTTCGATCCTCGATTCTCGATCCTCGATCTTCGTTTTGGTGTTTGCAATTATATCTCAAACGCCATAAAGTTCTCCGCGCTTTTGCTGTCGGGTTCCACATACTATGGGTGTATATAATTGACGGCAACAATGTAATCGGAGGGCGAGTCGGATGGCATCGCGATAAACCCGGCTCGCGGCGACTCCTTCTGTATGACTTGGCGCGACTGGCCAGGGCGAAAAAGCTACGGCTGAATGTAGTCTTCGACGGCGCGCCCGATCCGCAATTCCCCGACGGATCGAGTTATCGCGGCGTCAGAATCTTTTACTCGCGACCTGGCTCCGACGCCGACTCGCGCGTCGTCGAAATGGTCGAGGCCGAGCGGAATAAAAAAAGTCTCGTCGTGGTAACCTCGGACAGAAAGCTCACTTCGCGCGTCCGCGCCTGCGGCGCGCGCGTCATGCGATCTGGCGAATTCCGCCGGATGCTGGACGAAACCGTTGAAACCGCCCCCGATCAAGAACCGGACGCGCCAAATATAAAGGATGACGAAATGGATGAATGGCTGCGATATTTCGGCGTCGAAGAATCCGACAGCGGTTAGGCGAATAATAAGCAGGCAGGCGGAAAATTTGAGGCGCTTTCATTTTTCATTATCCATTGTCCATTGTTCATTTGTCATTGCCGGAGCAGCGCCATTCCACAATGATAAATGAACAATGAACCGCTGATTACGCCTCAAAAATTTCCCCTATCTGCTTATTGAATAACCAATTTCATATTTCATATTTTATATTTCAATGACATATGACATATGACATGGTTTGACTCCCCCTCGATAATCGGCATAATTTCTCTGTCAGTGTTAGCCCCCCATAGGCTACTGAGGAATTTCTATAATGGCCAGACAAGATTTTCGATACCTGACATGGCGACAGGCCCCGTTCAAACGCGCTTATTATCACGCGACTTCACGGATCGTCATAGCTCCGCTACTGATCATAGGACTGATCCTGATCGGGGCCGCCTTCTATTATTACCAACGTTACAGCGCGATCATAGACGCAGGTCTACGCGGTGACATTTTCGTGCGGTCGGCGGGGATTTACGCCGCGCCGCTCACCATTCGCGACGGGTCGGGAACCCGGATGACCGACGTGCTCAACCACCTGAAGAAAATTGGCTACCAACAGCAGCAGGGCGGCGCCGTAGCGAACAGCAATCGCGGGTACTATTCCACGCGCAACAACGCGATGGACATTCATCCGGGCAACGACGCCAAGATCGACGGCGACAAAGCCTTTCCGAATCTCCGCGTGACCTTCGGGAGAAACAGCGAAGGCGTTCAGAAGATCGTCGATTCGGACAGCCAGCAACAATTGGGCCAGGCGCAGATCGAGCCGGAGTTGATCTCGTCGGTGGTAAACCAGGAGCGCGAAAAACGTAAGATAATCGAGTACAAAGACCTGCCCAAATCGCTGGTAGACGCCATTACCTCGATCGAGGACCGCCAGTTCTTCGAGCATTCGGGCATCAACTGGCGCGGCATAGTGCGCGCCCTCTTAACCGACGTCCAGTCTGGCGAAATCAGAGAGGGTGGCAGTTCGATCACGCAACAGCTCGTCAAAAACTTCTTCCTTAAACCCGACCGCACCTGGAAGCGGAAACTCTCCGAAGCCTACATGTCCTTCATCCTCGAAACGCGGCTGAGCAAAGAGAAGATAATGGAGATGTACTGCAACCAGATCTACCTGGGCCAGCGCGGGGGGTTTTCGGTCAACGGCTTCGGCGAGGCCGCGCGCTCCTATTTCGGCAAGGACGTTTCTCAACTGTCGCTCCAGGAATCGGCGCTGCTGGCAGGGGTCATTCAAAGCCCGAACAAATTATCGCCCTTCACGCACGCGGACGAAGCGCTCAAACGCCGTAACAAGGTCCTGGATGACATGGTCGACTCCGAAAAGATCACGAGCGACCAGGCCGTCGCCGCGAAGAAGGCGCCGCTCGGCGTGGTGGTAGCCAAATCGGGGGGGGTGGACGCTTCGGACGCGCCTTATTTCATCGACTACCTGACGCGACAGGTCGAAAGCCAATACGACGCGCGCGACGGCAGTCTGCGGTCGCTACGCATTTATTCGACGGTGGACATGCAATTGCAGCAGGCGGCCTACCAGGCGGTCTCGAAACACATGGCCGAGGTCGAAAAGCTGTTCGCGAAGCGCAAGGGAGGCACGGATGGCTTGCAGGCGGCGATGGTGGCGATGAACCCGAAGACCGGCGAGATTCTGGCTATGGTCGGCGGGCGCGATTATGCGCAGAGCCAGCTCAACCGGGCGACTGAGGCGAGACGCCAGCCGGGTTCGATCTTCAAACCCTTCGTTTATGCGGCCGCGATCGCGGCCGGCGCCGATAACCCGACCAACTCGATCACCGCCGCGACTACCTTTATTGACGAACCCAAGACGTTCCAGGGCGGCTCCGGCCCGTACTCGCCGAGCAATTTCGGCGACAAGTTCGCGATGGGTCCGGTTACAGTGCGTGACGCGCTCGTGCAGTCGAAGAACGTGGTCACGGTCGAGGTCGCCCAGACCGTCGGCCTCGCTAACGTCGCGCGCCTGGCCGAGAGGGCCGGTTTGACGAAAGTCCAGCAGGTGCTTTCGATGGCGCTGGGCACGGCCGAACAGACCCCACTGCAAATGGCTTCGGCCTACACATCCTTCGCCAACGGGGGACGCCGCATCTCGCCGATCGCCGTCAAACGGGTGACGACTAAAGACGGCTCGACGCTGTTCGAATCGCGCGTCGAAAAGCGGGATGTGATGAGCCCGCAGGTGGCCTACATCCTGACCTCGATGATGCAAGACGTGCTCGATCACGGCACGGGGACCCGCGTCAGGCAGATGGGCTTTACCGGCGTGGCCGCCGGCAAGACGGGGTCGTCGAAAGACGCATGGTTCGCCGGCTATACGCCCAATCTCGTCTGTGTAGTTTGGGTCGGCTTCGACAACAACGACGACATCAAGTTGACCGGCGGGGTCGTCGCCGCGCCGATCTGGGCCGATTTCATGATCCGCGCCCTGCGCATTCGCCCCGAACTCGGGGGATATTTTGAAGACCCCGGCGGCCTTGTCGTTTGCGACATCGATCCGGCGACCGGGTTCGTTCCGGGTGATACCACAGTTGGACCGCGCCGCGAAATTTTCCTGGCAGGCACGGAGCCGAGCGGCGCCCAGCCGCTGCCCGACGGTTCGGTTCCCAACCCTGAATCGTCCTCGAACGCCGGCGGATCATCTCCGTCTAAATCACCGGACGACAATGGCCGCGCTTCAGGCGGCGGCGGCTCCGGAATTCCGCTTCCGCCGGACGCGCGCAAACCCGAACCGCGTCCGGAGACCGCGCCGAGTCAGAAATGGTCGTTCGGCGCCAAATTGAAAGACTTCCTGGGCCTCGGCTCTCCGGCAAAGCCGAAGCCGACGCCGACGCCGACACCAACACCGAAACCCGCGCAGGGAGACGCCCCGCAATCGTCTCAGAGACAATTGCAGGGGCCTGCCCAAGCCCCGGCGCCGAGGACGACGACGCCACTCAAACCTGTCGCGTTCAACACCGTGAGGGCGACCGGTCCCAAGCCTTTCGCCGTGACGGCGAAACCGCCGCCACCCCCACAAGTAGCGACGAGGCCTCGCAGAGTGGCTGAGCGGAAACCCGGCGAGAAAATTGTCGCCGTGACGTCCTCCAAAACATCTGGCCCGACATCTGGCGCGACATCCCGCAAATCACCTGGCAAGACCTCTGGCGACTCCCGCGGCGCCTCTTCCCCAAAAGACAAACTCGCCGCGAACAAGAACAACGAGAAAAAATCGGCCGAGAAGGTAGACCCGAAGAACGCCGAAAAGAAATCGGCCTCACAGGCGGAAACAAAGACGATAGCCAAACAACGCGAAAAGACCGGCGAACAGGAGCAGAAATCATCAACCCCCTCGCCAACGCCAACCCCTTCTCCTAAACCTTCTCCGACAGCCGCCCCCACGCATTCCGTTCCCAAAGGCGAAGGCACGTTCACACTCGAAGTCTGCGCGGTCAGCGGATTGCTTCCCGTTCGCGGCGTGTGCAAAAACACGGTTCGGCAGCGATTCAAACTCGGCAGTGAACCCACGAAGTTTTGCAACGGGTCGCATTAGTTAAATGGCCTGAGACGTGGTGATTCCCCGCCTGAACGCAATCACGTTTTCGCTCTGTACCTGAGCTTCCATCTCCGTTATCCTTTCCACGCCTTTTAATAGTGATAATCATCATTGACGTAACTGCTGCGGCCTCAGGTACAGTACGAGAGCGTCAACCACCTGGGCCTCGCCAATGCGTTCTTTCCGGAAGGTTCAGGTCGCTGGCGCTCCCCGTACTGCAACAATCTCGCAACCGCCCCCTGTACTATAACAAGCTCACAAAGGGGATTTGAAAATGAAGAACGCCGGCAATTCTCCGAACGCATCAATGGAGCCGTTTCAATATTATGTTTCGCGCAACGGCGCAAGCAGGCTGCGGCGATGGCTGATGTGGTTAGTCGCGCTTCTCGGCCTGATCACGGCGGCGATCGTCGTCATCGGCTTGATTCCGTTCCCCCCCGACGTCCCGCCAGCCGGGGCGCCCAACGGCAATCCGGGCGATGGCGGACTGCGGCGCGCGTTTCCCGAAATGAAGCTGCGCCCCAGCAACCAGACGACGCAGGATAAGATTGAGTTGGGCCGATTGCTCTACTTCGACCCCGTGCTCTCTGGCGACAACGAGCAATCCTGCGCCACTTGCCACCATCCCGATCTGGGCTTCAGCGACGGCCGCCTTACTTCAATGGGGCTCGGGGGCAAGGGCGTGGGCCCCGACCGACAGGGCGGCAAACAGGTTCGACGCTCCGCCCCGACGATCTGGAACGCGGCTTTCAACAACAAACAGTTCTGGGACGGACGAGCGAACGATCTCGAAGAACAGGCGTCATTCCCAATCACTTCGCCCGACGAGATGAATCAAGATCGCGACGGGTTGGTCAAAGAGCTGAAGGCCCTCCCGGAATACGTCCGGCTGTTTGACAAAGCGTTCAGCGGCGACGGCGGCTCGGCGGTGACCTTCAACAACGTGACGTCGGCGATCGCGGCTTTCGAGCGTACGATCATCAGCGACAACTCTCCCTTCGACCGCTACGCGGCGGGCGATCAGACTGCGTTAACCGTCGAACAGCGGCGCGGTCTGACGCTCTTCCGCTCTCTCAAGACGCGCTGCTTTGAATGCCACGGCTTCCCAACATTCGCCAACCCTGATTTCAAAGTCGTCGGCGTGCCCAAAATGCCCGGCCAGCCCGACGACTTCGGCCGCTCGGAGATCGAAGGCGGCGAGCCTTACAAGAACGCCTTCAAAGTCCCGACGCTGCGCAACGTGGCGCTGACAGCGCCCTACATGCACAACGGCAGATTCCAGACGCTGGAAGAAGTCATTGATTTTTACTCGGACGGCGGCGGCCAGGGGGAAGGATTGCAACTGCCGAACCTCGACGACAAGATTCGCCGATTCAAACTCTCCGACCAGGAGAAGAGAGACCTGATCGCGTTCCTATATGCGCTGACTGACGAATCGAAGAAACCTGAGTTCCCCGAAAAAGTCCCTTCCGGTCTGCCCGTAGTTCCGCGCCTGACGCCGAAAGCTCGCGGCTCCGCCATGCTTCCGCCGGCCAACGTCGCAATAGCCGAAATAATCCCACCGACGGCAGTCGATGGATCCTTAAAGCCCAATCCGGCAAGAGCAAATCCACCCACGGCAGTCGGCGGATCCTTAAAGCCCAAGCAGGCAAAAGCAATCTCACCGGCGGCAGTCGGTGGATCTTTAAAGCCCGCCCAGGCAGGAGTAATCCCATCGGCGGCAGTCGATGGATCTTTAAAGCCCGAGCTACAGCAGCGCCAGCCGGCCGTATTGCGCATCAACCCGGGTGAATCGATCCAGGCCGCGCTCGACCGATGCGTCCCCGGCGACACGATTGAAATCAGTCCCGGCGCATACAACGAGACGCTGCTCGTGGACGTGGATAACATTACGATCCGCGGGTTGAAGGAGAACGATCGGCGCCCGATCCTCGACGGCCAAAACAGGCTGACCGACGCGGTGATCACTTCGAGCCACAACTTCACGATCGAGAACCTGGTCATCAAGGACTACGTCAACAACGGCGTCACCGTCCATGGCGGCCAGAACGCGACCTTCCGCGATCTGGAGGTTCACAACGCGGGGCTCTACGGCGTCTACCCGGTCGAATGCCGTGGCGTGCTCGTCGAACGCGTGCTGGCTACGGGCATCAAGGACGCGGCGATCTACGTCGGCCAATCGCGCGACATCATAGTCAGGGATTGCGAGGTCCACTCGAACGTCACCGGCATCGAGATTGAAAATTCGGTCCACGCGCTGGTCGAAAACAATTATGCGCACGACAACACGGGCGGCATCTTGGTCTTCCTGCTGCCGAATAACCCGTCGAAGGTCGGCAGCGATACGGCCGTCAGGAAAAACCGGATCATCAACAACAACCGCCCGAACTTCGGCGACCCGACCTCGATCGTCGGCAAAGTCCAACCGGGCACAGGGCTGTTGATCATGGCCGCCGACCGCACGACGGTGACAGAGAACGAGATTCGCGGCAACGACTCCTTCGGCATCGCCGTGGTCGGCCTGGCCATCGCGTTTCCGAAAGGCAAGACCTTCGACGTGGGCGCCATCCCCGAGGGCAATAGAATCTTCAACAATAAACTCTCCGAGAACGGCCGCAACCCCGGCGAGTTGGTGAAACAGTTGGGCGCGGTGAATGTCGACATCCTGTGGGACGGCAGCGGCTGGAACAATTCATTCGAGCAATCGGGCGTGAAGAGGTTTCCCGCGATGCTCCCGACCGACAATTGGCCCGACATCTTTCGCCGGGCCTACGCGCGCGTCTATTCGTTTGTGCGCGATAAGATGATGTGAAATGAAAATCGCCCCTGGGTACGCATCGCTTCCAGCGTGCAGTCTCGGCGAAAGACGAATTTATAGGAACCAGACCGGGTACGTATCGCCTCAGGTTTGGGGGGACTGATTCCGATCAATAGGTCTCTAGCCGAGACTGCACGCTGGAAGCGATGCGTACCCAGGGGTTTTCCGATTGCAGTTAAGCATTCAAGGAACTTCGGCGGCGGCCGTGGGAAGCGCCTCGCCGACCGCTCAGGGGTTGCCTACCAATCCCGCGTCATTGCTCCACGACTGGACGCTCACGATCAAACAGATCGCGCACAAAGCTGCTTTCGGGAAGGAAAAAAGAAGAAGCCGCCGCAACGATCCCGACGGAATAAAAAAGCTGAAGTGATACCAGTTTCCGGTTATAATTTCCCGCTCTCTTTCAACCGCATACTTGAAACCGTCCCAAGCCCGTTTACAAAGGAGTTCGCCAATGAACAGACTACCCTTTTCACTCCTTCTCTCAGCGCTGCTACTGGTCGCCTCCATCGCGCAAACCCCGCAGCGGCAAAGGCCGGAGCAGGGCGACCTGACTGTGCGCATCGCAAGAAGCAACAGTTGCAGTTCATCGAGTTCGTTGACGTGCCGACAGGCGCCCGAATCAGAGATTCGCGCACCCCTCAAGCCTCGCCCGCTGAAGGCCCGACGCCGATTACGCCGACCGGCGCATCGCCCAAGCGAGTGATCGCATTCGTCGTGGACGATCTGACAATCCCAATAGAGGACATGTTTACGGTGCGCCAGATGTTGCAGAACTTCGTGGACAATCAGATGGTCGCGGGCGATCTGGTGGCGATTGTGCGCAGCGTCGGCGGGCGTGGATTGTTCGAGCAATTCACTTCCGACCGCGACCTGCTGCGCCGCGCCATTTCAACTCTGACTCCGAGATCGCACCCGTTCGCGAATTCCAGCGGATCCCTGCCTGTCAGTTTCAACCCTGCAGACCAGTTGGCCGGGGAAGCTAGCGGCGCCGTGATTGCCAGTGTGGACAATACTGCCGTAGACGACACGGCTCAAACCTTGCGCGCGTTGATGACTTTAACCACTTCGAGTTTCGTCGTGGACAGCTTACAGGATTTGCCCGGACGGAAGTCGCTGGTTTTGATTTGCGGAGGGCTGCCGATTCTCAGCAACACTTCGGGCACAATCCTCGGAAACGTTTCGCAATTCTTCACAGAACTCGCCGACCAGGCGGCCCGTTCCGGCGTCGTCATCAATACGATGGACGTGCGCGGCCTGAAATCCGTGCGCGGGGTGGCGAGCTTCAAGGATACTCCCGGAAAGAGTTCGCTCGGCGGGTCTACCGGGACCGGAGGTTTTGGTCGCATCCCCGACCCGACAATCACCCCTGTGGGGCCGGCCGAAGAACACATTGGACTGCGCACGTTGTCGAATTCCACGGGCGGCATGGCAGTACTCTACACCAACAACTTCGAGGAAGGATTGAGTAAGGTCCTAAGACGGAATAACGGATATTATCTACTCGCCTACACGCCGCAAAACGACGTCTTCGACGGCAAGTTCCGCAAACTGCAAGTCAAGGTCAAACGCGACGGCGCGCGCGTCTACACGCGCGAAGGTTACTTCGCCCGTGAAAGCGGCGGACACCAGGAGCCGAAGACCAAAGAGGAAGCCTTATTGTTCGCGGCCAAATCGCCGCTCGCCGCGCGAGACATCAACCTCTCAGGCAACCTGCTCTTCAAACCGACGGCGGCCAACAAATCGGACGTCGATATCCACTTGCTGGTTGACGCAGCCAATCTGCATTTCGCGCAGGTCGATGGGAAATACCAGACCTCGTTCGACGTCGCCGGCTTTGTCTACGATCAATTCGGCAAATTGCGCGGCGGATTCAGCCAAACAATCAACTCCAACCTGTCTCCCGAAAGCCATCAGAAGGCGATGGCGACAGGCATAAGTTACGACGCGCATACGCAACTGCCGGCGGGTTATTTTCAACTGCGCGTAGCGGTGCGCGAGAACGGATCGGGCAGTCTTGGCACGCTCTCGCGCTATATGGAAATCCCGGACCTGAGCAACGGGCGCTTGATGATGAGCAGCATCTTCCTTTACGCCGCCGATCCGAATCAGAGCGCCAAACAGCCTGAGCCGCTGCTCGCCTCGCGCCGGCTCACGCGCAATCAGGATTTGCGCTATGCGGCGCTGGTCTACAACCCGAAACTCGATAAGGGCAAACCGCAACTGCGCTCGCAATTGATTATCAGCCAGAACGGGAAGGAATTGTTCAAAGAGCCTGAACAGCCCATCGAAGCGCCGACCGCCAACGCCCAGATCGTGAAGGTCGGCCAATTGGCGCTGGCGAAGGTCAAGCCCGGCGTTTACACGCTGACGCTGGTCATCACCGATCCACAGGCCGACAAGAATTGGCGCACTGTTGCGCGCCAGATTGATTTCACAGTAATTGAGTAACTGATGTTACGCGCTGGGCATTTAAGATTTTCCCTTGACACCGAAACAACCTATGATCAGGTTCAGTAGACGTCGCTTTGGCGCGGAGCGTATGGAGTGCGGCGAGCCCTGATACCGCTGGCGAATTCGAAGAACGGTACGGTACAGGGAGCGGTAGCGACCTGGTGGACCCGGAAGTCGTTACCTACAAAGCACCAGGTCGCTACCGCTCCCTGTACCGTACCAATTCGCCAGCGGTATCAGCCCTCGCCGCTTTGCTTTCTCATAACACAAAGCGGCGAGTCCTGATACCGCTGGCGAATTCGAAGAACGGTACGGTACAGGGAGCGGTAGCGACCTGGTGGACCCGGAAGTCGTTACCTACAAAGCACCAGGTCGCTACCGCTCCCTGTACCGTACCAATTCGCCAGCGGTATCAGGACTCGCCGCACTCCATACGCTCCGCGCCAAGGTTGGGTCTTCGGTAGTGAACTCCTTGTTTGCCGCGCATAAGTTTTGTGTCAAGCGAATTTTCCTGATCCTGTTTGCGTTACATCAGTGAGTAAGCCATCCACCCTATATCCCTTTCAAAACAAATGGGGAGAGTCTTGCGACTCTCCCCATTATCATTTCACGACTTTTCTAAGCGCTTCAGAAGACGAAGCGCAAGCCGAACTGAACACGGCGCGAGCTCAGTGTTGCTTCGCCTCGATCATTGAAGGTGCTTCCGGCATCCTCGAGGATGTTGTCGAAGAGCGTGTCGGCGCCGGCCACGCCATAACCGGAGTTCGGATGGTTGAAGACGTTGAACATTTCGGCGCGGAATTGGAGGTTGAACCGCTCTTTGAACTTCGTGTTCTTGAAGATGCCGAAGTTCGCCTGGTTCAACCGAGCGCCGCGTTGACTGTTGCGGGGGACATTGCCGAACGGATTTCCGAAGAGCCTCGCTGCCCCAGGCCCGTTCAGAATGTAGCGCACATCGTTGGGGTTGACTGGCGTCAGCAGGGGGTTGCCATTCGCATCAAACTTAGTATTGGCTATATTGAGCGAATAGAATCCGGTCGGGCTGGGAACAAACGGAAGTGGCTGTGGGTCGTCAGGGTCACTATTCGGGTCAATGCCGAAGAGTCCATAATAACTTGCGTCCACATCCGTGATGGCTACCGCCGTTCCCGGGGCTCTGGGATTGGCCAGGAACGGACGAAAGGCGTCTAACTGGCCGGCAAAGCTCGTCTGGAATGCGTTGTCCTGGTAAGAGGCCAGCCCTAAGCCGTTGCCGAAGAATTGCGACACCGTAAACGGACGCCCGCTGGCGATTATATACGTGCCGTTGAGTTGGAACCCGCCCAGCGCTTTGCCAAGAAAGCCCTTCTGCTCTTTGAAAAACGGCATATCGTGGATGAAATTCATGGAGATGGCGTGTGGGCGGTCGAAGCCGGAGATACCCTTCTCGACGCCGCCGATGTTCAGTGGGTTCGCCGCGTACCCGGATTCGCCAAAGGCGAAAATCTCGCTCGCGTTGTCCAGCGCTTTGCTGAAGGTGTAGGCGAATCCCAACGTCAGTTGTTTGAACAACCGTCCGTTATAGCGGGTTTGCAGCGAGTGATAGGTCGAGAAGGCGGTGTTCTCGCGCGAGCGAATCAGCCCCTGCGGCAGGATCCGACCGTTGCAGGCTCCCTCGTTATCCGGCGTGCCTGCGAGGTTCACGCAGGACAGAGGCGTCATACCGCCGAGCGCCGACGGGAAGGCCGGGAATTTAAATACGGTTCCTCCCGCTCCCGCGCTCGTGAAGCCATTCAACAGCCCGCCATTGCCTACGCTGCCCGGGATGCCAAGGAACGGGTTGCGATTGATTGATTGGAACAACCCGACCCCATGACTGCCGACGTAGCGGACCTCCGCCACGTTGTCCCTGTTGATCTGGCGCTGGATGCCGAACGAATACTGCTGCGCATAGGGCGAGTGGAAATCGTTGCCTACGATGGTCTGACTCAGCAGGCGCGGATCGAAGGTGTTGCGCTGCAAGAAGCTGCTCAATTGACCTCGCACCGCGTCGCCAGTCGGGTTGGCCGGCAGGCGGAAGGTGGGGCTGCCCAGGCTCGCGTTGTTATTAATCGTGTTGAGGAAGACCTGCGGCGCCGAAGTCGAAACGTTGAGCAGGATGTTATAGAAGGCAGGATCGTAGGCGATCGAATAACCTCCGCGAAAAACCGTGGCTCCATCGCCGAACAACGCGCCGAACAAACCGCTCTTGACGCGCGGCGTGTAGGCTAACCCGATGCGCGGCGCGATGTTGTTGTTGTCGGCGGGAAGCTTCGGCACAGTGCGCGCCGCGATCGGCAGATTCTGGCGGTAGAAGGCCGCGTTTGGATCGCTTTCGCGCACGGTCGAGAGGCGGTTCAGGACATTGATCGGCTGCCCCGTGTTCTCGTAGCGCACGCCGAGATTGAGCGTCAGATTCTCGCGAACCTTCCAGTCATCCTGGAAGAAATAGAACTGGTCTGTCTCGGTGTACCGAATCTTAGGCTCGCCCGCGCCCAGGATCACCCGATCCGGAGCATTCGCCGCCAATCGATCCTGACTCGGGACCTGAGCAGCCGGGAAACGGAACTGGCCATTCAGGTTCGGCAAGAAAGGCACATTGTTGATCAGCCGTCGCACGTCAACGCCGGTGACGATCTGGTGTCTGCCGAACGTGACCGAGAAGTTATCATTGAATTGATAGACCTCGACGACGCGCCCCTGCGGAAGGTTGGTGGCAGGCCCGATTGTCTGCATCGTTTGTGGGTTAAATGCGCCGGTAATGGTGAAGCTGATGTTGGTGAAGGCATTGCCAAGTTTGTCGGGGTGCGGGATGCAACCTGAGAGCGGGTCATCACCACAACCTCCGCCGAAGATCACATCGAGCTTCTGGTAAGTTGCCCGCAACTCGTTGGTGGCGCGTGAGCTGAGCGTGCGGTTGTAGGTTCCGGAGAGATTGCGGCTACTGGCCGGAATATCACCGGTGAACCCATTGGTCCCCCCGAGGGCGTTGCCGGAAGTGCCTTTCTGGAAGATGTAACGCGTATTGACCGTGTTCTTCTCTGAGAGGTTCACGTCGCCGCGAAGGCTGTACTCATTTTGATTGAACGGCGTGGCGAAATCGCGATGCGGGAAAGCCGCAGCGTATTCCACACCGCCAATAGTGATTAAGTCCTGCGTGCCGGCCGGAGTCGCAGTCCCGTTCGTGTATTTTGTGACGAAATTTTTGTCTTTGCGCGGCGTCACCGTCCCCAGATTTGTCAAGGCGAACGCGTTTTGCTTCGTGATCGCAGCAATGGCGTTGTTTCCGGGGAAGGCCGCCGATAGGCGCGGAAACTCGGCGGCTAAGATCGCCAGGTTGTTAGAATCAATCGAGGTCGTCTGCCTTTGGCGAATGCCCTGATAGGTCCCGAAGAAGAAAATCTTGTCCTTCTTGATCGGGCCGCCGCCTGTGGCGCCGAAGACGTTGCTCAGGAAGAACGACGGATCGGCTTCGCCTTGACGACGCCTGATGTTGTCCAGAGCGTCGAGATTTTTGGAGTCGCGGTGATACTCAAAGACGCTGCCGTGTATTTCATTGGTCCCGCCCTTGGTCACGATGTTGACCACCGCGCCCTGGTTGCGGCCATACTGCGCCGAATAATTATTGGTGATGATCTGGAATTCCTGCACCTGGTCCTGGTTGCTGACGAACAGGTTCGGCCCCCCGATGGACAGGTCGTTGTTGTCAGTGCCGTCAATCGTGAAGTTGTTCGAGCGAGCGCGCTGACCGTTGACCGACAGCGTCTCGCCGTTGTTGTTGACGTTGCCGAAGCCCGGCACGACTCCGGGGGCCAGCAAAGCCAGTGTGTCAATGCCGCCACCCGCCGCATTAGACGGAAGCTCGGCGACTTTGCGGGTTTCAAAACTGGACGAAATCTGTGAGGTCTCGGTTTGGATGGCCGTCTCCGCTCCCGCGGTTACTGTCACTGTCTCGGTCACCCCCCCCGGCTGCATACTTGCCGACAAGACGGTGTCCTGTCCCAATCGAATTTCGACATCAGTGTAAACGCCGCGCTTGAAATTCTGGCTTTCGACCGTAACAGTGTACTTGCCCGGTTTCAGATTCGGTATAACAAACACACCGTCCTTGGTCGATCTGTATGGCGCGGTTGAGACGCCGGTCTCCTGATTCTTGGCGGTTATACTGGCTTCAGGAATCACAGCGCCGCTCTGGTCCTCAACTGTGCCTTTAAGGTTGCCTGTAGTCGCCTGCGCCATTACCGGCGCGCTCCGAATCGCCCCCAAAAGTGCTACGGTGGCCAACACCAATGCGAGCGCCAATAATTCGACTCTGCTCGAATACCTTGGCTTCATAACTGGTTCCTCCTACTTTAGTCGTATTGTTGATTTCTATCTGTGTCTGATCAATTCACTCACAGATATCCGATTCGGTTGGTTTCGTCCCGGCAAAGTTGTGGAAGCTAGATCGCGTGATTCGAGGTCACTTTTATTGATTTGTAGGCAACATCATTGATGCGAGCAAATGATATTATAAATCTCAGTAATGCTCAATGTTATTGAAAAATTTTGCGCCATTGCGAATTAAAATCGAAGTCCTGCAAGAACATGCAAGTGTTGATCTATTCCGATTGGGAAGCGGCGGCATGGTATACCGAAACCAGGATCACCCACAAGATTTTTGTAGGGATCAATTGTAAAAATAAGAAATGGCGGCGGCGGCTCCACCTAATTGGCGTCTAATTTGGCCCTTCGCCCGGCGCCTGAGAGGTGAGGTCTTGGCCGGAAGGGATTCGCACGGCGAAGAAGGATTCGACACTGGATAAATCCGTCAACATCGGTCGCGCCTGTATCGCTCCGCGGTAAATTCCGGCCTTGAGTTTGCAAGAAAGCGCTTGCCACTAAGCCCTCTAACACTGTAAATTTAGGTCGCCCAGTCGGGCAAATGGGTTGAATGAGTATCCGGCTGGAAGACACGGTCAACGAATCAAGACTCAGAATCATCAGCCCGAAATAGCGGATCCTCACGCGGATGAAGAATAGGCGTTTTACATGAGTTGGGAACCAAGTGTCCGCACCCGGCACTTAACTGTCATCATATCTCTGGTCCTGGTAACGGCGAGCGCCCTGCTCTGCTTTAACCTTGCGCGCCTGCTGAGCGTCCAGGTCGCGGCCAAGCTTGATAAATTCGAGGCGCTCAAAGTTCCCATTCACAACGCAGTACAGCAAGCCATTTTCAGCCGCCCGCTCGAGTCGCCGCAGAACGCCATCGGCTTCGACTCCAACTTGCGTTCGCTGATCAAAGCGGGCGTGAGCAACCCGAAAGGCTTCTCCTATGTGGCCTTGCTCTCTCTCGACGGCGCGGTGATCGCCAACTCTGACCCGCAAAATCTGGCGCAGACCTACAAGCAGTCCAACAGCAGGGTCAAACCGATGGCGGGGGAAGAGGGTTTCGAATCGTCGCGGTGGTACCGCCAGTTGTGGGACCTGTGGCGCAACGATGAGGTCTATCAGATAGAGAACACGTTCAGCTTCAAGAACGAGCCTTTCGCCAAGCTGGTGGCCGGGATCCCCGCCTCCCAGTTCCGCGAAGACCTGTGGCCGGCGATAAAATTGAGCGGCGTCTTCGCCTTGATCATCGTCGGCCTCTGCCTGCTGACCGCGTGGATTACGTCGGACATGGTTCTCTGGCCGCTGCGCGAAGCCGTGGAGAGCATCGAGGAGCTCGAGATCGAAAGCTCGAAGATCTCCGAGCCGCGCCCGGTGAACGTCGAGATGCAATCCATCGCGCAGCGTCTGCGCGAACTGGGGCGCCGCTTCGCCGGCAACCGCACTGAGATAGATGCGATCCGCGATCAGTTGCAGCAAGTCGTCGGGAGCCTGTCGGAGAGGGTCCTGTTGCTCGACCGCGAACGCCGCGTGATTATGGCCAGCCCCGAGGCGGAGAAGATGCTCAGCGGCGGGCGCTTCACGCTGCGCGGGCAGCGGCTCTCAGAAGCGCTCAGCCACAGCCACCCGATCACGGCCTTGACCGAGCGCGCCTATCAGACCGGCCAATCGCTGCAGGAGGTGGCCAGCCTCCCCGTCAACGGCGCCGCGCAGCAGGCAGTCGTCGCCTCTCTTCAGATATTCGAAGACCGCGGCCATCCCGCCGGCGCGCTCCTCACGCTGCGCGATTTCGAGACCCTCCAGCGCCTGGAGACGCAGCTCGATTTCGCCACGAAACTGGCCGCGCTCAACCGCATCACGGCCGGAGTGGCGCACGAAGTCAAAAACCCGCTACACGCGATGGTGCTCCACCTGGAACTGCTCAGCGCCAAACTCGACGCCGGCCTCGACCCGAAGCCTCACGTCGACATCCTGATGTCCGAGGTCAACCGGCTCAAACGCGTCGTGCAGACCTTCCTCGATTTCACGCGCCCCGTAGAATTGAAACTCCAACAGATGGACGCGAACGTGCTGACGCGCGAAGTGGTGATGCTGGCAGCCGACGCGCGAGCCCAGGGCATCAAAATGGAGGAGCGCTACGGCTCAGGCCCGCTGCTCATCAAAGCCGACCCCGACCTGCTCAAACAGGCGATCCTCAACATCATCATCAACGGCTGCCAGGTCATGCCGCACGGCGGGAGGCTCGCGGTACATACCGGCCGCGACGAAGAAAACCGCGTCTTCATCGCCATCACTGACAGCGGGCCCGGAATCCCCGAAGACGCGCACGACAAGATCTTCAACCTTTATTACACCACCAAACCCAAGGGCAGCGGCATCGGCCTGGCGCAGGCCTTCCGCGCCGTGCAGTTGCACAACGGCCGAATCAAAATCGAGTCGGAGGTCGGCGCAGGCGCCTGCTTCCGCATCATCCTTCCCGCGGCTTAAGACATCAATTTTTTTCTACCCGCGCCCGTGGCGCCGTCGCTCCGGGCTCGAGTAAACAACTCGCGCCCGGAGCGACCAACTCTGATGCGGCGGCAAAATCCGGCACCCGAAGGTCTTCGCAGGAATTTAATGTTATTTGGCTTATCGCAGATTTGCATGTCAAAGCGAAGTCAGTGGTAGAATGGCGTCCCGACACAACAACTTCATAAGTCAAGATTCTCATCCGCTACTGCCGGCTGAGGCTGTCATGCTTTTGGAATTATATACAGTGGAGTTTTTACATGAGCGCACACAAGACCATTTATTCGATCATTCCCAACCCGGAAGAATTGTTGAAGCTCGATTTGGAAGACGTGGCGGCGGTGATAATGGAAAGTTTGAACTCGATTGAGCACCTCCAGCTCAACCGCAATGATTTCGCCATGGCGCGCACCGTGCAAGAATACCCTATCGCCTATCACGAACGACTGCTCAAAGCGCTGATGACCGGCTGGGGCTACATGGAGCGCGAGGGGCTGATCGCCGAAATGCCGACCAAGGCCGGCTGGTATTTCATCACCGACAAGGGAAAGTCCATCCGGAGTCGTGAGGACCTCAACGCCTACCGCGCATCGAGGATGCTGCCCAAATACCTCCTGCACCCGGTCATCGCCAAGAAAGTGGAGGCGGCCTTCCAGAACGCCGAATATGACACGGCGGTCTTCCAGGCGCTGCGCGAGGTCGAGGTCGCGGTGCGCAACATCAGCGGCTTCTCTCCCACCGACATGGGCGCGGCGCTCATGCGCAAAGCCTTCGACTCGAAGACCGGGCCGCTGCGCGACGACGCGGCGATAGACACGGAGAAACTGGCCATCTCCGAAATGTTCGCGGGGCTGGTCGGCGCCTACAAGACACCCCGCTCTCACCGCCACGTCGTGCTCGACGCCGCCGAAGCGGCCGAGATCATCATCTTCGCCAGTCACCTTTTGAAGATCGCGGACGCGCGCGCGGCCAAGATGGGCAAGTCTTCTTCAACGGTCAAAGAGTCCAGGACGGTCATGCCCAGGGCCGTGACTGTTCAGTGAATATATTCCATCTTCCATAACTACGGATCCACCGGCTGGGGCTTTCCGGCAACTGTTGCATTTGCGCTGCAGCGCCGCTGAGGTCAGCCGTGAACCGGGGACGTGAACGCTGCGGGACCAGTTCCAGCTCGAGGGCAAAGTCGTCCTCCTGCGAACCGGCGCCGAGGGAGATCGTCACGGAATACCAGCCGGACGGAACTGAGAATCTGCGGATATTTGGATGGTCCGGGTTCCACCTCTTGAGGTGGCCGATTCCGGCGACAACGACGATTCCCGAGACAACTTGGAGAACCCAACCGGACGATGATCGTAGGACTGGTCCAGCGAGCTGGCTTCGCGCTGAGTTGTCGCGGAGGGTAACGGAGTAATAGCCGGGATCGAGCCCCAGAACAGGAATCGCAACGCCCGAGCTGGAGACGGCTTCACCGGTGTCCGTGGCGCTGTAAAGCTCCAGTAGGTCGTAGTCC
>WNFZ01001243.1_pt1 | contig 39128 bp, 39 predicted proteins | sample 5400081 | NCBI WGS metagenome assembly WNFZ01 (sample SAMN13153365, study PRJNA577476) | soil metagenome | isolation source: 80 cm soil or saprolite under grassland replicate 1 | place: USA:California | collected 2016-06-15
AGAAGGCAATGAAGTCGCACCCGAGCTGCTGGACGTCGATTGCGTGGTGGGGTGCGGCCTGGGCCGCGTCCACTACCAGGATCGCGCCCTGCTCATGGGCCCAGGCGGCCAAGCGCTCGACTGGGTTGATCGTTCCCAGCGCATTCGAGACGAGGTTGTTCGCGACCACCTTGACGTTCCCCGCTCTCGAGATCTCGTCGAGCGCGTCCAGTTGCAGCTCACCGTGCGCATCGAGCGGGATCGCCTTGAAGGCAGCGCCCGTTCGCTTGGCGATGTACTGCCAGGGGACGAAGTTCGAATGGTGCTCGAGCTCGGTAACGACGACGACGTCTCCCGGACCCAGGTTGTCGAGACCCCACGCGTAGGCGACGAGGTTGATGCTCTCTGTCGCGCCGCGCGTGAAGATCAACTCTCGCGCGGCAGGTGCGTTGATGAAGCGGGCGACTTTTTCGCGCGCTCCTTCGTACTCCGCGGTGGCCAGCTCGGAGAGCGTGTAGACGCCGCGATGGACGTTCGCGTACGAGGTCTCGTAGAAGGTCCGCAGCTTGTCGAGGACCTGCCGGGGCTTATGCGCGCTGACCGCGGAGTCGAGGTAGGCGAGCGGCTTTCCACGGATCTCCTGCTCGAAGATCGGGAAGTCTGCGCGGAGCTTGCTCGCGTTCAACTTCGTCTGCGCCGTTACGGCCACTAGGGGCACTAAGCCATGGTATCCACGGAGAGGGGTCTCGAAGTTGCGGTCAGTGCGCGGTCTGCTCGGCCAGCGTGAAGCGGACGCCGTGTGGGGCCAGCTTGGCCGTGAAGAGCCCTGTCGCACGGAAGGTTTCGCCGCTCGCGACCCAGGGGCGGTGCTTTCTGGTGGGATTCATCAGCAGGGTGGCCGGGGCTGAGAACGGCGGCGCGGCCGAGTCGGGCACGACGAGCCGGACCACCAACCCGCGTCCTCTCCGGAGCTCGAGCCAGTAGTCGCCGGCGGCCGTCGGAACCACGAGGGTGTGCGGAAGGGAACTCTTCAGATCCGCCCGGGCAAGCCGGTACACGCCGGCCTTTGCGACCCGCGACGGCTCCGGCAGCCAGCCCAGCTGCCGCTTCTCATAGGTGCTGAAGTCACTGAAGCCGTCACCCATCGGGCTGAACGGATCGCCGGTCTCGTCGATCGGGCAGGTTTGGATGCACGCCGCAGACGCTGCGTGAGCGAGGCCGTACGTGTGCCCAAGCTCGTGCACGACCAGTCGTGGGCTGGGCACCTGCGTCAGGACGGCCGAGCGGCCCCACGCCATGCCGAGAAACGGGCAATCGCTGCCGACCAGGGAGTAAATGACCCGATCGTAGGCCGAGAGGTTGTAGCCGGCCCTTACAGCTGCGGCGTGAGCGGGAGCGACGAAGGCGTCGAGCCTGCTGCTGTCTCCCGAGGTCCAATCAGCGCAGCGCGGCCGCGCGGTGAACGCGGTCAGCCAGGCCGTCACCTGCGGTCGGAGCCGCATCTGGCCGTATGACGATCGTTCGTAGAAGGCCTGCGCTTCTCGCAGCGTCTCCTGAACCGATGCGACGGTGTACGGGCGCGGCCCGTATGTGGCGAGCACCACCAGCACACGCTGATCTCCTGTTACCGCGCCGCTTGCGCCCGGCACGAGGAGTCCCGCGCCAAGGACGAACACGGCGAGGAGCCGCGCGCGGGGCACCGGCTGAGTATGCGCCTTTCGCCGGGGGAATTGAAGGCTAGGCCGGTGAGGCTAGGGCTGAGACGTCCGTTCCAGGGCTGCCAACTGCCAGAAGGCTCCTCGACGCTGGACGACCGGCGTCAGGCCTCTCCGCTGCGCGACCTCGAGCATCGCCCGCGTGGGGTGCACGAAGCCGCGGAAGTCGCTACGGCTGAGGCGAAGCCACAGATTCATGAGTCCGAAGACCGACCTAACGAGAGGGCCTTCCCGTGGGAAGCTGAAGACGAGTAGGCGCCGGGTGCGATCGGCCGCGGTCCCGATGAGCGCCTCGTAGTTCGGGTAGCAGCAGACCACGCGGTTCAGCACGACCGTGTCCGCATCCGTGACGTTGGGCTCGGAGACGAAGTCGCCGATTCTGCGTTCGACCTGCTGCTCGAATCCACGCTCGCGGGCGAGCTCGGCGGCCGCCTCCTCGTACCCGGGCGAAAGCTCGACGTTGGTCGCTCGCTCGGCGCCGGCCTCGAGCAGTTCCACTTCGAGGGCACCGATCCCGCCGCCGACCTCGAGCACCGTCTGCCCACGGACGCCCCGCTCGCGGACGACCGCTGCGATCTGCATCGAAAGACGATCGAGGCCGCGCCGTCGATAGCGCCGCAGAGCCCGCCGCGCGCCCTTCTCGCTGAAGAAGGCGCCGTAGCTCTCAGGTCGGCAGCAGCTGCTCAACCCTGCGGAATGCGCGCTTCCAGAGCGTTCGCGAGCGACTCGCGGACCGCCTCGAACTCGATGCGGTCGAGGATGTCCTGGAAGAAGCCGCGCACGATGAGCCGCTCGGCATCGCCGCGCGAGAGACCGCGCGCCATGGCGTAGAAGAGCTCTTCGCGGTCGACGCGGCTCACGGTCGCGCCGTGCGTGCAGCGGACGTCGTTCGCGAGGATCTCGAGGCCCGGGATCGGAACGGCGTGTGTCGTCGGCGACAGCATCAGGTTGCGGTTCTCCTGGTAGGCGTTCGTCTTCTGCGCGTCCTTCTCGACGCGGATCATTCCTCGCCAAACCGCAGTGGAGGTGTCACGGAGGGCTCCCTTGAAGGCGAAGTCCGATGTCGTGTTCGGCGCGACGTGCAGCTGGAAAGTGTCGTAGTCGAGGTGCTGGTCGCCGTCGGTGAAGTACGCTCCCGTCACCCGCGAGGTCGCGCCTTCGCCCGCGAGGTCGTTCTGGATCCGGACCTTGCCCTTCTTGGAGCCGAAGCCGCCGGCGATCCAGTCGAGCTCCGCATCGCGCCCGACCCGCGCATGGTGTGTGGCGAAGTGCCAGGTCTCCCGCGACAGGTTCTGGATCGATACGTACTCGAATTTGGAGCCCTGCTCGAGGAAGAACTCCTGGGCGGTGTTCGTGTAAGAGTGCAGGTCGGTAGCTGTCGAGGCGACTTCCTCGACGAGGGTGAAGCGGGCGCCCTCCTCGGCGACGACGAGCAGGCGCCAGAAGAGGGAGCCGCCGTCGCTCGAGTTCGTGACGCGGACGTAGAGCGGCTTGTCGAGCACGACGCCTTTCGGGACGAGCACGAGCAGGCCGTGCTGCCAGACGGCCGCGTTGTGGGCGGCGAACTTCTCGTCCCACCCGACGAGCGAGTAGAGCCGCTCGTGCTCCTCCGGCAGCGGCGCGAACGTGATCCCGTCCGGCGCCCGCTCGACCTCGACGCCGGACTCGGTGATCGTGGCCAGCCCTGCCACGTCCAGGTCGAGCATCGTCTCCTCGGGCCGCGTCTCAGTGCCAGACCCGCGGACCTGGCCAAACGCGTCAGGATCGAACCCGCGCAGGTCGGTAAAGCGCCAGTGCTCTTCCGTCGTGGCCGGAAGCGGCAACGCGCGGTAGCGCTCGAGTGCTTCGGCTCTCACGGCTGCGTCCCGTCCCGATACGGCGCGTAACGGCGGTGGAGGATCAGACCGTTCCCGTCGGGATCCTTGAAGAACGCCATGTGGCAGACGCCCGAGTCGTAGACCTCCGGGAACTCGAACTCGATGCCTCTGTCGCGGAGCCTGTCCATCGACGCCCGCACGTCGGCAACACGAAGCGCGACGCCGTATTCGGGTTGGTACTCGCCACCGCCCTTCTGCGCCGGCGTGCTCAGCACGAGCCCGACGTTGCTTGCCTCGAACTCGGGCCACTCGTCGCTCGAGTTCGTATTGCGCTTCAGGCCGAGCTTCCCACCGTAGAACTCGCCGGCTCGAGCGCGGTCCCGAACGTTGACCCCGACGAAGTCGGTGCGCAGCACCTCCTGCTCAGGCGTCGCGAACGGCTCGAGCGCCGCATAGCGGTTGTGGAGCTGCAGCCGGTTGCCGTCCGGATCCGACAAGGGAGCGCCGTGGCAGACGCCGGAGTCGAACGTGTCCATGGCGAACTGCACGTCCTGCTCCTCGAGCTCCTCGCGCGCGTCACCGACGTCGGCAACGCCAAGTGCGAGCGAGCCGCCGAATGTCGATAGCGCAAGGGTTAGGTTCCCCGTCTCGTACTCGACCCAGCGCCCGCCTGAGGTGTTCGGATTGCGTGCGAGCCCTAGCTTCTCGTCGTAGTACGCGTCCGCGCGCGCCAGGTCTTCCACCGGCAGCGCGATGAAGTCGATGCGCTCGATCTGCATTACGGTTGCGTCCCGTCCGGGTAGGCCGCGTAGCGATGGTGCAGCAGGATCGGGTTGCCGGACGGGTCGCGCACGCCGGCGCCGTAGCAGACGCCCGAGTCCCACATGTCGTTGACCTGCAGCCCTGCCGCCTCGAGCTCGGCCTTCGCGGCAGCCACGTCCGGCACGCGCAGCGCGAGCGTCCCCGCCGGTAGCGGCGTGAACTCGTAGTCGTGCGTGTGCGGCGTCATTACGGCGAGCGTGACGTTGCCGGCCTCGTATTCGACCCAGTCCTCGCCGGGCGAGTTCGGGTTCCGCTTCAGGCCCAGCAGCTCGCCGTAGAAGTGGCTCGCCTCCTCCATGTCCTTCACGGGGACGCGGATGTAGTCGACGCGTTCGACTTGCATCAGGGCTTACTGCCGTTGCGATACGGCGCGTAACGGTGGTGGAGCATCAGCCCGTTACCGTCCGGGTCCTTTGAACGCGGCGCCGTTGCAGACACCCGAGTCGCGAAGGGTGTCGCCGAGAAACTCGATGCCGGCGTCGGTCAGGCGCTTCCTTGCCTCGTCGACGTCGGGCACGCGCAGGACGATCGACGCGAACGGCAGCGGCACGAAAGGCTGGCCGGCGCTCTCCGGGTCGACGAGCGCGAGCGTGACGTTGCCCGTCTCGAACTCGATCCAGGTATCGGTCGAGTTCGGGTTGCGCCTCAGGCCGAGCGTCTCCTCGTAGAACTTCGCAGACCGCTCACGATCTCGACTCGGGACTGCGATGAAGTCGACGCGCTGCGCCACCACGATCCCGGCGTTCGTCCTCTCCTCGTTCTGCATCTGTTCCAAGATTGTGCGTTAGACGGTCGCACGCGCGAGGCGCGTACGACCTCTATGCGGCGCCGCCGAGCGGCGCCTGGTCAACCGACGGACCCCTCCATCTGCAGCTGGATCAGCCGGTTCATCTCGACGGCGTACTCGAGCGGCAGCTCCTTCGTGATCGGCTCGACGAAGCCGGACACGATCAGCGCAGACGCCTCCGATTCGGAGAGCCCGCGCGACATCAGGTAGAAGAGTTGCTCCTCACCGATCTTCGAGACTGTCGCTTCGTGCCCGATGTCGACCTCGTTCTCGTCGATCTTCATGTACGGGTACGTGTCCGAGCGGGAGTCCTCGTCGAGGATGAGGGCGTCGCAGACGACCTTCGACTTTGAGCCGGTTGCGCCTTTCGCCACCTCGAGCAGGCCACGGTAGCCGGCTCGCCCGCCGTTCTTCGAGATCGACTTCGAAGTGATCACGGAAGACGTGTTCGGCGCGATGTGCACCGCCTTGCCGCCTGCATCCTGATGCTGTCCGCTGCCGGCGAATGCGATCGACAGAACCTCGCCGTGCGCGCGCTCGCCGAGCAGCCAGATCGCCGGGTACTTCATCGTCAGCTTCGAGCCGAGATTGCCGTCGACCCATTCCATGGTCGCGCCCTCATAAGCGACGGCACGCTTCGTGACGAGGTTGTAGACGTTGTTCGACCAGTTCTGAATCGTCGTGTAGCGGCAGCGCGCGTCCTTCTTGACGATGATCTCGACGACCGCCGAGTGCAGCGAATCGGTCGAGTAGATCGGCGCCGTGCAGCCCTCGACGTAGTGCACGTAGGCACCCTCGTCGACGATGATCAGCGTCCGCTCGAACTGGCCCATGTTCTCGGCGTTGATCCGGAAGTACGCCTGCAGCGGCATCTCGATCGAGACGCCCGGCGGGACATAGATGAACGAGCCGCCCGACCAGACCGCGGAGTTCAGCGCCGCAAACTTGTTGTCGTTCTGCGGGATGATCGTCCCGAAGTACTGCTTGACGAGCTCCTCGTGCTCGCGCAGGCCCGAGTCCATGTCGAGGAAGAGCACGCCCTGCTTCGTGAGGTCTTCCTGCAGCTTGTGGTAGACGACCTCTGACTCGTACTGCGCGCCGACGCCCGCGAGATACTTCTTCTCAGCCTCAGGGATGCCGAGCTTGTCCCAGGTGTCGAGGATCTCAGCCGGTAGGTCCTCCCAGCGCTCCGCCTGCTTCTCGGTCGGGCGGATGTAGTAGTAGATGTTCTCGAAGTCGATCTGGGTCAGGTCGCCGCCCCACATCGGCAGTGGGCGGGCGAGGAAGTAGTCCAGCGACTTGTGCCGGAACTTCCGCATCCAGTCCGGCTCGTTCTTGTGCTCCGCGATCGCCTCGACGACCTCGTGTGAGATGCCGCGGCCGGACTTGAAGAAGTAGTCCTTGGCCTCGTCCGGGTTCGAGAAGCCGTACTTGTACTCCTCGCGGATCTGCTGAACGGTCTCGGTCTCAGTCGCCATCAGGCTGGCACCCCATAACGCTCGTAGCCCTCGGCCTCGAGCTTGTGCGCCAGCTCGGGACCGCCTTCCTCCACAATACGTCCGCCGATGAAGACGTGCACGAAGTCGGGGGTGATGTAGTTGAGGATCCGCTGGTAGTGCGTGATCACGACGGCTCCCATCTCTGGCCCGACGAGCGCCTTCACGCCTTCAGCGACCACTTTCAGCGCGTCGATGTCGAGTCCTGAGTCGGTCTCGTCGAGAACCGCAATGCGGGGCTTCAGCATCGCCATCTGCAGGATTTCGACGCGCTTCTTCTCGCCGCCCGAGAAACCGTCGTTGAGGTAGCGGGACGCGAGGTCGCGCGAGACCTTGAGCCGGTCCATGGCGCCGAGCAATTCCGTTTTGAACTCGGGGATCGGGACGGGATCGTCCTGGCCGTCCGCTTTGGCCTTCCGGATCGCATTGATCGCGCTGCGCAGAAAGCTCGTGACCGTCACGCCCGGGACCGCGTGCGGGTACTGGAAGGCGAGGAACAAGCCGCGCTGGGCGCGCTCGTCGGCCTCCAGCTCGGTCACGTCCTCACCATCGAACAGGATCTGGCCGTCGGTGATCTTGTAGGCCGGATGGCCCATCAAGGCATACGCGAGCGTGGACTTGCCGGAGCCATTCGGGCCCATAACGGCGTGCACCTCGTTCGGGCTCACGGTGAGGTCGACACCTGTGACGATCTCGGTGCCGTCCTCGAGGGCGACGTGCAAGTTTTTCAGCTCAAGAAGCGCCAACTTTGTGACATCCCGTTCGATGATCAGAAGCGGCCTGGACGGCCGGCTAGTAGCCCTATGGTACCCAATGCCAACCCGCCGCCGATCAGGCGGCGGTTGAGCCGGAGCCAGGTCCACACGCGTCGACTTTCGCGACCTGTCGTCGAAACGACCGTGGGCGCCCGGATCGCCCGGCATCACGGCGAAGAGGTTGTCCGGGGAGTCCGTCGACTTGAGCTCCTCCGTGTGCTGGGCACTCCAGCCGTAGTCCAGAAGGACGAGGTCCACGGCGCGTGGGGCGAGTTTCTGACCCCAGAGGAGCTTCTGGGCGCCCCAGCCGATCGGCAACTCCCGGACCGGACGCTCGCAACAGCGGACGACCGCGTCGGCGAATGGCTCCGGCTGGTAGATCGGCGGCACCGGTTGCGGCTGGAAGCCGATTTTCTGTCGGGCACGGTCGAACTGAGGCGTGTTGATCGCGCCTGGGAGGATCACGCAGATGTCGACGTCTGAGTGTTCTTTCCGTTGTTCGACTCTCGCGCTCTCGAGGAAGGTGCGCAAGGCGGCCTTGGTGGAGCAGTACGCCGCCTGCAGTGGGATACCGCGGTAAGAAAGCGCCGACGCGATCTGGATGAACGTCCGTGCGACTCGCACAGGTGCGGCAATGCGGCCCAGTAGCCGTACACGCTCCCGAAGAAGTTGACGTCGAACACGCGCCGCAGCTCCTCGTCCTCCAGGCGGTGCGCTTCCGCGTACACGGTCACCATCGCGTTGGCGACGTACGTGTCGATGCGCCCGAAGCGTTCGACCGTGGCGTCAACGAGTTCGGCGACCTGCTCTCGGCGGCTGACGTCGGCCGCGACGGCGAGCCCGTTCGCGCCGGCGGCCTCGATCTCTGCCAGCGCTCCGTCGAGTGCCTGGCGCGTACGGGCCCCGATGACCACGTCCGCGCCTCGGCGCGCGGCTGCGACCGCAGTCGCTCGCCCCAGCCCGTAAGAACCGCCGGCGACCACGACGACCTGCTCCGGGAGCCGCTTCTTTCGTGTCATCTTGCCGATCGTCTTTCCCGCGGCGAGCCGTCCAAACCGCTACCCTGAGGCCATGCCTAACGTCGGCCCGTGGGAGATCATCCTGCTGCTCTTGCTGGCGCTGCTTCTCTTCGGGGCCAAGCGGCTCCCGGAGATCGGACGCTCGATGGGGCGCGGTATGCGGGAGTTCAAGGACTCGGTCAGCGGCAAGGACCACGACGACGAGCCGGCCGAGCTGCCGATGCAGACGACCGACGCGACGATCGCAGCGCGCGAGCGCGAGCGCGAGCGCGACCCCGTCTAGACCATGGTGCGCCTGCCGCGGCGCCCTGAGGCACCGCTTGCGGTGCCGCCTCCAGAACGTGCGGGCTCGCTGGTGCGTCCGTCTGCCGTCGCCGACCGATTCGTTCGAACTTCGCCGCTCCCGCTCCCGCTCGAGCGATGAAGCTGCCGAAGCGTCTGCGTCATGGTGAGGAGGCGACGCTCGTCGAGCATCTCGACGAGCTCCGGACGCGGATCTTCGTCTCGTTGGGGGCGCTTGCCCTGGGATTCGCGGTTGCGTTTGTCTTTCACCACACGCTGCTCGACTGGCTGAACGCCCCATTGCCCGAGGCGCGAGGCAAGCCGATCACGCTCGGGGTCGCCGAGCCGTTCCTCACCGCCGTCAAGGTGAGCATGCTCGCGGGGCTCGCGCTCGCGCTTCCGGTCGTGCTCTGGCAGCTCTGGAGCTTCCTCGCGCCGGCCGTCGAGCAGCACGCGGAGCGGACCGTTCTCGTCTTCGTCCTGATCGCAACGGTACTTCTCGCCGCGGGGATCGCGTTCGGCTACTGGGTCGTGTTGCCGAAGGCGGTCGGCTTCCTGACGAACTTCGACCAGAGCGAGTTCAACATCCAGATTCGAGCGCGGGAGTACTACGGCTTCGTGATGACGGTGTTACTGGCAGTCGGACTCGTGTTCGAATTGCCGATCTTCATGCTCGCGCTCGTTCGGCTCGACGTTATCTCGACGGACACGCTGCGAAGGAACCGACGGCTCGGCTACTTCATCGTCGCCGTCGTGGCGGTCCTCCTCCCTGGGATCGATCCGGTTACGACGACGCTGGAGATGGTTCCGCTGATCGCGCTCTACGAGGCCTCGATCTGGCTTGCCGTCCTCATGGAGCGACGGGCGGCGCAGCCGGAACCGGCTAGCCTTACCGAGTAACCGCGGAAAATGCTGCGCATTTTCCGCGGAGTTCGTTTGACCCTTCGCTTCGCTCGGGTGATGGGGAACGCCGCTAGCATCGCGTCGGAATGAGGGTCATCTCTGCCGACTGGGTGCTGCCGATCGAGGGCCCGCCGATCGAGAACGGCGCCGTGGAGATCGAGGCCGGCCGGATCGCTACAGTCGGTAGCGCGGACGAGCTCGGAGCGGGCCTGCGCTACGACGACTCGGTCATCCTGCCCGGCTTCGTCAACGCGCACACGCACCTCGAGTACGCCGTTTACGGTGGCTTCGGCGACGGGCTGGGCGACTTCGCCGAGTGGATCACGCTTCACATTCAGCGCAAGGCCCGAATCGGGTGGGAGGAATACGTCGACATCGCCCGCCTCGGGGGGGCGCAGTGTCTTGCCTCGGGAGTGACGGCCGTCGGCGACTGCAGCTACAGCGGCGCGACGGCGGTTGCCTGCGCAGATCTAGGTCTTCGGGCGACGGTCTACCTCGAGGTCTTCGGGGCTGACCCGTCGGCAGGGCTCGAGCATTTCGCGGAGATCAAGGAGCGTGTGGAGAGCTCCTTCTCCGATCGCGTGCTCCCGGGGATCTCGCCGCACGCGCCTTATTCGGCGTCACTTGACCTCTATCGCGCCTGCGCGGAGCTTGGTCTTCCGCTCGCGACGCATCTCTCCGAGAGCCCGGCCGAGGTCAAGTACCTGCTCCGGGGGGAAGGGCCATGGGGCGGCTACAGCGACCTGCTCGTCGATCCTCCGGCCACGACCGGGGTCCGGCTACTCGCGGAGCACGGCCTGCTCGGGCCGGACCTCGTCGCGGCCCATTGCGTGGTGCTCGACGACGAGGAGCTCGGCCTGATCGCATCGACGGAGACAGGCGTCGCGCACTGCCCCCGGTCCAACGCGGCACTCGGATGCGGCGTTGCGCCGCTGGCCGAGCTGCGTGGCGCTGGTGCACGCGTCGGGGTCGGGACGGACAGCCCCGCCTCGGCGCCTTCGTTCGACTTCTTCGAAGAGCTGAGGAGCGTCGTCCTCTCCGCACGCGCCAGGGCGGCGCGGCCGGATGTCCTGTCGGCGTCGCAAACGCTCGAGCTGGGGACGCTCGGCTCCGCGCGCGCACTCGGTCTCGACGCCGAGATCGGCTCGCTTGTCCCCGGCAAGCGGGCCGACCTGGCAGTGGTTTCCCTCGCCGGCTCGGCATATCTACCCTGGGAAGATCCGGCTGCGGCCGTCGTCTTCGGGGGAACGCCCGACCGGGTGATTGCGACCTATGTGGATGGGGAAGCGCGTTACGAGAGAGGAGGATTCGATTGGCACGAGCTGACCGCCGCCGCGCACAGCGCGAGGCGCGCCATGCTCGCCGTCCCGCCGGCCGCAAGGCCGGTGGCTCAGCGCGCATAGCCGAGAACACGATGTTCTTCCCTCGCCTGCGAAACCAGGCGAAGTGGGCATTCGTGTTCCTGATCCTCGTCTTCGGCGGTGGCTTCGTCTTTCTGGGGGTGGGCTCGGGCGGGCTCGACCTCGGCCAGCTCTTGCGAGACGCGTTCGGCAACAAGGGATCGTCGACCGGCTCGGTCTCGAAGGCGCAGGAGGACGTTCGCAAGCATCCACGTGACCCAGTCGTTTACCGGAAGCTCGCGGAGGTGCTGGAGAAGAAGGGGCGGACCGACGAGGCGATCGGGGCGCTCAGCCAGTACACGGTTCTCAGGCCCAGGGACGCGACGACGCTCCAGCATCTTGGGGAGCTGGAGCTGGCCCAGGCCGACCGCTACTTCCGCGAGGCGCAGCTCGCTTCGCTGGCGCAACAGGAAGCGAGCGCAGGATCGACGTTCGGCGCGCAGGCGACGGGCAAGTTCGGGCAGGCCCTTGGACAAGACCCGATTGCCTCAGCCGTGTCGACCAAGCTGAACGCTCAGTTCCAGGAGGCCGCGACGAAGTACCAGACCGCCGCCAAGCGGGCAGTCGGCACGTACCAGAAGATCGTCAAGCTGAGGCCCGACGATCAGGCGGCGCTGTTCTCCCTTGCCCAGGCTGCGGACACCCTCCAGCAGACTGCCGTTGCCGTCAGCGCCTACAAGCGGCTGCTCAAGTTCGATCTCGACGCCGCCACGAAGGCGCAGATCCAGGAGCGGATCCGTACGCTAACCCCGTCGGCCCCCGGGGGTTAGTGCCCCTCCCAGCGATCCATGTCGGCCTCTGGCCCGCGATCACGCGGCGCCAGAGTCCGCCCTCGCTCTTACCAAGGCTTCTAGCCTTGGCTGCGAGCGAGTGCGGCCCCTGGCTTGGTGCTCGCGACCCAGAAGCTCGACAGCATCACTGGAAGGGGCACTAGACTCCGCGCCAACGGGAAGGCTCGGCCACAGACTCGCGGGAGACGATGAATTTCGACATCAAGACCGAGCAGTTGGGGGACGACGCCTACGTGATCTCGCTCGCAGGCGAGGTCGACCTCTACACCGCCCCTGAGTTCAAGCAGCAGCTCCTCGAGGTGATCGGCCAGGGCGGCAGGGAGGTGATCGTGGACTTCAGCGACACGACATTCATCGACTCGACCACGCTCGGCGTGCTCGTGGGGGGTGTGAAGCGTCTTCGGACGAACGAGGGCCAGCTCTCTCTCGTCTGCAGCGACCGGAACATCACGAAGATCTTCGAGATCACCGGTCTCGACCGCGTCTTCACGATCTTTCCCACTCGAGACGAGGCCGTCTCCAAGGTCAGGTCGGCCGAGCAACCTCCCGCCTAGATCATTTTGCTCCGTCTCCTGTCAGCCACCGCCGGAGGGGTCGCTGTCGCATTCGCGCTCGCGGCGTGTGGCACGGGCGGGAGGGTGGAGAAGGGAAGCCTCGACAACGGGCGCAAGGTGTTTCAGAAGAGTTGCGGTACTTGCCACGCGCTCGCGGCTGCGGGAACCTCAGCGGAGATCGGCCCTAACCTCGACGCGTCCTTCGCGCAGGCACGCGCCGACGGGTTCAAGGAGAGCTCGATTCGTGACATCGTCGCTGGGCAGATCCGCGACCCGGGCCAGTACGCCACGGGGAGCGGGGCGGACAAGTTGCAGGCGAACATGCCTGCGGACCTCGTCCATGGTCAGGATCTCGCCGATGTGGCCTCGTTCGTGGCAGCGAACGCGGGGAAGCAGGGCTTCGTCCAGCCGGTGGCTGTGACCGGCACGAACGGGGAGCTGATCTTCAAAGGAAAGTGCGGCAGCTGTCACACGCTCAAGGCGGCGGGAACGACCGGAACACAGGGGCCAAACCTCGATCTGCTGAAGCCGCCCTTTGCGCGTGCCAAGGCGCAGGTGATCAAGGGCGGCGGGATCATGCCCGCCTTCAAGGGTGTCCTCACGGACGCGCAGATCGAGGCCGTCGCGAAATATGTTGCCGAGCACGCCGGCAAGTCGTGACAAAGTCCGGCTCGCGCTGCGCGCGAACCATGATGACTTCGTCCCGAATCTCGAAGGCAGACGCCGTTCAGCCGCGCCGGGCAAAGCCCGCCGCGGCGCGGAGCAGAGGATTACGTGGCTGACTTCGATCGCTTTCGCAATCTCGGCGAAAACAGACTGCCGGGGCTCCTCGGAATTCAGGTCGAACAGGTTGAGGAGGCACATGCTCGGATGTCGCTTCGGCTGCGCGACGAACTCCTCGCGCCGAACGGCTACCTCCACGCTGCAACTGTTGTCGGGCTGGCGGACTCTGCCTGTGGCTATGGCTGCATCGCGTCGCTGCCGGTAGGCGCCACGGGCTTCACGACGATCGAGCTGAAGACGAACTTCCTCGGGACGGCCCTTGAAGGGACGCTTCTCTGCGAGTCGCGGCTCGTCCACGGCGGTCGGACAACGCAGGTTTGGGACGCGATCGTCACGAACGATGCAGGTAAGACGTTGGCCCTCTTTCGCTGTACACAGCTCCTCCTCTACTAAGTCTCAGGCGCCACCAGACGATCTAGGCATGTACTCCGCGAAAGTCATCATGGCTCGCGCGGAGCGCGAGCCGGACTTTCGCGGACGACTTCGTGCTCGGCCTCGAGGTCGACCACGACGTGCGTGATCGGCACCGCGAACCGTTCGCGAGCCTTCTCGACGACGCCTCGTTCAAGCCAGTGTGACCGCCCCTCAGGGTGCGTCGAGATGATGATCTCGTCAGCGCCGAAGGTCCGCAGTGCGTCCTCCATCGCCTGGAGCGGGTCGCCGTCCCCGACCTCGCCGCGCGCTTGCACTCCGGCTTCGGCGAGCTCCGCCAGACTTGCATCCAGCCGCTCCTGCGCCGCCACGCGGGCCTGATCCTCATCGGAGACCCAGTGCCTCAGCGGTGAGTTCAGCGCCGGCGTGACGACGAGGATCTCTTCCCGGACGTCGAGGCTCTTCTCGAGGATCATCGACCGCAGCGTGTGCCCTCCGACCGTCTCGTTCGCGACCACGAGGATCCTTCGTTCGCCCGCGGGATGTGGCCGCGCCGCGGTCTGAACGGGGCGTTCCTCGCGCCTCGTGCGCAGCCACCAGCCGAACAGCGCGGCCGTTAGAGCGAGAAAGACTCCGAGCCCGACCCATTGCCCACCAAGCACCGTTGCGAGCACGATCGCTCCGAAGTACGCGATCGAAGCGATCAGGAACCTGAACGCATCGGCCTCGCTGCGGAGCGGATTTATCACGGGGGAACCCCTGGTTCCCCCGTGGGCCCCCTCCTCTTGGTAGGCGCCCGGGCCATTCGAAGTGAGGCTCCCGCCGGGCAAAGGCCGGCTCCGCCGGCAACTGTCGAGGGTCGCACTCGCGTTCTTGGCTCGGCGTCCATCTCAGATCAAGTAGACAGTGGAGTACACGACTATCCACATTACGTCCACGAAGTGCCAGTAGATCCCGCCGATCTCGACGCCGTGGTGGTGCTCCGGCGAGAAGTGGCCCCGGAAGGCGCGGATCGTCATGAAGAGCAGGATCGACAAGCCGACGAAAACGTGTGCCCCGTGCAGGCCCGTGAGGCAGTAAAAAATCGTCCCGAAGGCGCCGTCGTGGGGGGCGAAGCCGACCCGCGAGTACTCGCGCGCCTGCGTCAGCAGGAAGACGAGCCCCATCAGGAAGGTGAGGAGTAGCCCTGCCTGCAATCCCGCGCGATTCCCGCGCTTGATCGACTGAAGCGCCCAGTGCATCGTGAAGCTCGAGGTCACGAGGATCGCCGTGTTGACCCCTGCCACGAAGATCGGCAGCTCGAACTGCTTCGGCGGCCAGTCGATGCCGTTGATGACGCGGACGAAGAAGTACGCCGTGAAGAAAGAGCCGAACAGCATGATCTCGGAGGCGATGAAAAGCAGCGCCATCAGGCGGTCACGCTCTTCTTCGGGACAACATGAAGGACGGGAAGCTTCGTCTCATCCTTCAGGCGCTGGATCAGATCCTTGCGAAGCCAGCCGGATCGTTCCGGCTCGAACGTCGAGACGATGATCTCGTCGATCCGTTCCTCGTGGATCTCCTGCATCGCCGCCTCGAAAGGGTCGGGATGGGCAACCCAGCCGTGCGCCTCGATGCCCGCGCCCCGAAGCTCGGCGAGCGCACGTCGGAGCCGCCGCTCCGCGTCCGGGTGCTCACCCTGGGTCGGATCGCTCTGCGGCGAGACGATCAGGAATCTCGCCTCCCCGCGCGCCGCCCGCTCGCGGATCGCGCTCAGGAGCTCCTCGCCGAGGACGGTCTCGTTCGCGACCACGAGGACGTCTGCAGGGCCGCCTTCTTCCTGGATATCGACGACGACGTGCTCTAACGGCATCGATCCGACCGCATCGCGGACCCTGTCGATGACGTTCTTCCTCAGCCAGCCCGACTTTTCGATCGGGTGTGTGGCGACGATGATCCCGTTCACAGGCGGCTCGAGCTGCGCAACTGCATCGCGTACGGCCGTGACAGGATCGGCCTCGACGACGAAGCCGTCTGCAGGAATACCCTCGTCGCGCAGCGTCGAGACCGTCCGATCGAGCCGGCGGGCCGCCGCCGCGCGGCGCGTGTCCTGGTACACGACGTAGCCGCGCTCAGGCTGGCTGACCGGGCAGATGACGGTGACCCGCAGGTCGGCTTCGCCCATGTGCTGCTCGATCGCTTCGATCAGCTTCCGCCCGGTGACGGTCTCGTTGGCGACGACGAGCAGGTGCATCAGCGCACCGGAACCTCGGTTGCTGCACGGTCGCCGTTCAGCACGGCGTGGCGCGCGCCGGGCACCCCGTACTCGTAGGGGCTCCCGACGACCTGCGGGATCTCGTCGAAGTTGAACACCGGCGGCGGCGAGGAGACCTGCCACTCGAGGGTGAGCGAGCGCCAAGGATTCGCCTCCGCGGCTGGGCCGCGACGCATGCTCGTGACCATGTTGTAGATGAACACGATGCTCGAGGCGCCCAGCGCGAACGACGCGATCGAGATGAAGAGGTTCCAGTTGGCGAACACGGGTGCGTAGTCCGAGACGCGGCGCGGCATTCCCTGCGTGCCGATCAGGTGCATCGGGAAGAACGTGAGGTTGAAGCCGACGAAGGTCAGCCAGAAGTGCAGTTTGCCCAGCCGCTCGTTGTACTGACGCCCAGTCATCTTCGGGAACCAGTAGTAGATCCCGGCGAAGATCGTGAACAGCGACCCGCCGAAGAGAACGTAGTGGATGTGGGCGACGACGAAGTAGGTGTCGCTCGTGTGGATGTCGATCGGGACTGCGCCGAGGTAGATGCCGGAGAGCCCGCCGATCACGAACATCGAGACGAACCCGACCGCCCATAACATCGGCGTGGAGAAGTTGATCTTCCCTTCCCACATTGTTGCCAACCAGGAAAACACCTTGATTCCCGTAGGCACGGCAATCATGAGCGTCGTGATCATCATCGGGACCCGCAGCCAGGGAGCCATCCCCGACACGAACATGTGGTGCGCCCAGACCGAAAAGCCGAGCACGAGGATCGCCATCAGAGACAGCGCCATCAGGCGGTAGCCGAAGATCGGCTTGCGGCTCAGCGCCGAGATCACCTCGGAGGCGATGCCGAAGCCGGGCAGCATCATGATGTAGACGGCCGGATGCGAGTAGAACCAGAAGATGTGCTGGTACCCCAGTGGGTAGCCGCCGGCATCGGTCTCGAAAAAGTTCGTGTGCATCATCCGGTCGAACATCACGAAGAACTGCGAGCCGGCGATGAACGGCGTCGCGATCACGACGAGCAGTGATGTCGTGAAGTTCGCCCACACGAGCAGCGGCATGCGCCAGAAGGTCATTCCCGGGGCGCGCATGGTGATGATGGTGACCAGGAAGTTGAGCGCGGTCATGATCGAGCTCGCGCCTGCCCACTGGACGCCCATATTGAAGAAGATCGTTCCGAGCGGCTGGTGCACCGAGAGCGGTGCGTAGCCGGTCCAACCTGACGCGAAAGCGCCGCCGGGAACGAGGAAGCTCGAGAGCATCATGATCCCGGCGATCGGCAGTAGCCAGTACGACAGCGCGTTCAGGCGCGGGAACGCCATGTCGGGCGCGCCCAGCATCAGCGGCACGACGAAGTTCGCGATGCCGGCGAACGCCGGGATCACGAACAGGAAGATCATCAGCGAGGCGTGGACCGAGAACAGGCCGTTGTAGGTCTGGTTGTCGAAGAACTGCATCCCGGGCTTGGCCAGCTCGGCCCGCACGAGCATGGCGAGTAGGCCGCCCGCGAGGAAGAAGAAGATCGTCGTGACCAGGTACTGGATCCCGATCACCTTGTGGTCGGTGTTGACGCGGAAGTAGTCGCGCCAGCTGTAGGCGCCGTGCCCCGAGTGGTCCTCCGGCTGCGTCGGCGAGCCGATCGCGTAGCGGGTCCAGTAGTCGAAAGCGCCGATGCCTGCGAGGAAGCCGATCGGTGCGGCGGTCAGCGCCCCGACGAGAACGATGACGGAGCCGAACCAGATCGGATGCCAGCCGCCCCACCAGCGGCAGAGCACGACGATCCCGCAGCCGATCCCGAAGAAGAGCGGCGCCATCCACGCGGCCCGGAGGAGGCCCGGGTACAGCAGCCGGCGCCAGCCGCGCGGCGGGGGCTTCGGCCCGTGCTGGACCGCCTCGGCGCCGTGATGCTCTGCGGCGACGCTCATGGGCCGACCTTCGGCCTATGAGCGGGGGAAGGGGCAAAAGGGGAAACCGGGAGGTTTCCTCCCTGTTTCTCCTCAGCCCACGCGGCGATCGCAGCGGCGCGTGGGCTGAGGCGTGACCGAAAGAAGGGGTCTCGTAGGGGAAACATGGTTTTCCCTACGGGAGCGAGCCGGAGGCGAGCGACGCTCATGGGCCCTTCTTTCTCGCCCACTTCTCGAACGCGTCGGGCTCCATCACGACGACGCGCGAGCGCATCAGTCCGTGCCCGACCCCGCACAGCTCCGTGCAGATGACGGGATACGTTCCGAGCTTGTTCGGCGTGATGTGAAGTGTCGGATTCGTCCCCGGCGTGAGGTCCTGCTTCTGCCGGAACTCAGGCACCCAGAAGGAGTGAATCACGTCCTTCGCGGTCATGTGCAGGACGACGGAGCGGTTGACCGGAAGGCGCAGCACCGGCGACTTCTTGTTGCCGTAGCCGGGATAGCTGAAGCTCCAGAAGAACTGTTGCGCCGTGACCTCGATACGCAGCGGGTTCGCCCCCTCCGCGTCGTCCTTGGCCAGCACGATCGCGCTGGCGATCGCGATCGCAGTCACGAGCAGGGCCGGCAGGGCCGTCCACGCGATCTCGAGACCCGTATGACCGTGAATGGGAGGGCCGTCCGAGTCGTCGTCCGGTTTGACCCGAAACTTCAGGACGGCAAAGACGCTGACTGCCGCGACGATCGAGAAGATGAAGATGCAGATCCCGGTCACGAACCAGAAGACGAAGTCGATCCGCCCGGCCTCACGGGAGGCCGACTGCGGCAGCCAGTCAGGGATCAGAGCGACGGCGGAGGCGATCCCGCCGGCCAGCACGCCGATCACGATCAGCTGGACGATCGAGCCCCTCCGCACGGCGCCGCGAGCCTACTTCACCAGCGCAAGCGCCGCCTGGGCAGCGGTTTCCGGCGTGCCTCGGCCGGGAACCGGACCCTTACATCCAAGGAGGCTGAATGGGACTAGGAGTTGGAATCTTCCTGATCGCGGTTGGCGCAATCCTCACATTCGCCGTCAACAGCACCTCAGGGGCGGTCGACATCGACACCGTCGGCTGGATCTTGATGATCGTTGGGCTGCTCAGCGTCGTGCTGTCGATGCTCTTCTGGCAGTCCTGGGCGGGGCCGGGTTACTGGAGCGGCCGCCGCCGGACGACATACGTCGACGACGGCCCGCCACCCGCGTAGTAAGCCGGGCAAAAGCAGAGCTTTTGCCCGGAAGCGGGAACGCCGCTTCGCGGGAAACGTGCGCGGGCTAAGCCCGCGCACTCCTCTTGGGCGCTGCTTGGCAACGGTCTCGACATGCGTGCGGCGGCGCTTTGCGTCGCCACACGCATTAGTCCGGCCTGAGGTTAAGCGGCTTCGCCTCGCTTAGCCTCAGGCCCTCAGGTTCGCGCGGCCGGTGGCTTTAGGTCTTTGGATCCGGCTCGGTGGGCTCGTTCTCAGGCGCCGGCTCGCCGCCGAACATTCCCTTGATCCACCGGCGCAGCCTTCTCGCCGCGAAGCTCTCGTCCACGTCGGCCGCTTCGTCCCCTTCGGCCTCGTCCCGATTCTCATCGGGGGTTTCCGCCCAGAGAACCGAGCCTGCCATGCACCCACTATTTCACGGGGCTGCGGTTTCTACTAGAGGCTTACGACCGCTCGACCTTGACCGTCTCGAATTGCCGACCCGCTAAGGGCCGGAGGTTAAGCGAGCGGAGCCGCTTAACCTCCGGCCGAACTCACGCGTGCAGCGACCGCGAAGCGCCGCTGCGCGCGCACCACGCGCGTTCGCCAGGCGGCGCCCCAGTAGGAGTGGGCGGGCTCAGCCCGCGCACGTTCCCCGCGAAGCGGCGTACCCGACTCCCAGGCGAAAGCGCAGCTTTCGCCTGGCTCCATCAGTAGGCGATGGGCAGCTCGGCCACGAAGGTCGAGCCGCCTCTGCCGCTGGATTCGACCCAGATCCGCCCTCCCATACGCTCGAGCAGCTCGCGACTGATGTAGAGGCCGAGGCCTGTTCCGCCGACGCCGCGGGTGAGGTCGGGGTCGAGCCGGTAGAACTTCTCGAAGATCCGGTGGTGCTCGGTGGGCGGGATGCCGAGGCCCTGGTCTTGAACCGTAAAACGGAGGCGAGGTCCCGCAACGGTGATCTCGACCTCGACCCGGCCGCCGTCCGGCGAGTATTTGACGGCGTTGTCCACGAGGTTGGTCAGCACCTGTCGCGCCTTGTCCGCGTCGGCCGCGATCGGCGGTGCATCCTCCGGCGCCGTTACCGCAAGCTCGATGCTCGGCGGCACGTAGTGGCGCGCCGCGTCGACGACGCTCCGGGCGATCGCGACGCCGTCGCATTGTTCGATCGTCGTGTGCATTCCGCCGGACTCGAGCCGGCTCGCCCAGAGAATGTCGTTGACGATCCGCGCGAGCCGGTCCGACTCGCTCGCGATTACCTCGAGCAGGCCTGCGCGCTGTGGCTCGGCGAGAGGAACGTCGTCTCGCCGTAGGGTCAGCGCCGCGCCGTAGATGGCGGCGAGCGGTGTGCGCAACTCGTGCGAGACCGTCGAGACGAAGTCCGACTTGAGCTTTTCGATGGCTCGCTCTGCGGTCAAGTCGCGGAACGCGTAGACGCTTCCGTCTTCGAACCCGACGCCCGTGACGGAAAGCCAGAGCTCGCGTCCGTTGACGTCGACCTGGTGCGTCGTCGGCCGTGTGGCCTCACCCTGCGGCAGGGGGGCCGTTGCTTCTTTCGAGGCAAAGACATCATCCGCCTGCCGGCCAAGCGTGTCCTTCGCCGAAAGACCCGTGATCTGTTCCGCCGCCGGGTTCCAGAGCCTGATGACGCCGAGCCGGTCCACGAGCAGTACGCCGTCGGCGACGTGCTCGACGACCAGGGACGCGCGGGCCCTTTCCTCGGCAGCCCGATAGAGGCGTGCGTTGTCAACCGCCACCGCGGCACGCCGGCCGAGGTGCCGGGCGAAATCGAGGTCGTCCTCGTCGAAGAGGCGCTCGGGGTCGGTCGACACGAGCATGAGCGCCCCATAGTTCCGCCCGCCTGCGGTCAGGGGCACGACCATCGCGGACTCCATTCCCAGCTGGTGCAAGACCTGATGGTGCTCCGGATCTTTCGTCGATGACGCGAGAAACTCATCCGTGATCGTCCGGTAGAGGATCGCCTCGCCCGTCCGGACGACCCTTCCTGTTCCCTCGGGCTCGTCAGGGTCGGCCGTATAGAGCTGCCTGGACCGCTCAACCCACTCGGCCTTTGACGGATCCTTGTGCACGACAGCCAGGCGCCGGAAGCCGCCGCTGTCATCGAGGACGTCGACCGCGTACCAGTCGGCGTACCGCGGCACCAGCAGCGAGGCAAGGTTGGCCAGCGTCGTCTCGTAGTCCAGCGTCGTCGCGAGCCGCTGGCTCGCCTCGGCGAGGACGCCGAGTCGTTCGTTGGCGGCTTCGGCTGCCGCGCGCGCCTGCTCCTGCTCGGTCACGTCGGTGAGGACGACGCCGACTCCGATCGTTTCGTTGGAGATGTTGCGGACCGGGTAGTAGCTGACGAGCCAGTTCCGCGCCTCGCCCGGTGCAGCCGCCGTCTGCCCGGTGACCTTGAGGTCGAGGATCGGCTCCCCGGTCTCGATCACCCGGCGGTGGAATGGTTCGATCTCGTCGGCGACATCACCGAGGAGGTCGCGAAGTGTCCGCCCGTAGTGCTCTTCGGCCGGCACGCCGTTGATCGCTGCGAGCGCGTCGTTGACCCGGACGTAGTGGAAGCTGGTATCCATGAACGCAAGCCCGATCGGTGCGGCGCCGAACACTGCGTCCACGACCGACAGAGACTCCTGCGCCTGGCGCCGCGCGGCTTCGGCTTCCCGAAAGAGCAGCGCGTTGTCGACCGCTGTGGCAGCGCTGCGCGCGAGGTCCTGCGCGGTGGCCAGATCCACGTCGTCGTACCTGCGCTCGCTCTCGGCCGAGACGAACGTGATCGCACCGAACGCCCTGTCGCGCGCGACGAGCGGGACGCAGATCATTGACTTCAGCCCGAGCTCGTGCAAGATCTCGAGAAGCTCGGGTTGATCACCCGCTGCGCCCACGAGCAGCTCGTCGGGGATCTCCGAGAAGAGCTCCGGCCGGCCGGTCCGGATCACGTTCGGGACGCCGTAGGCGGCGTCTGGATCGGGCGGGTACTTCGTCACGAGCGCGTTTGACCAGCTGACTTTGGCCGGGTCGACGTGTGCCACGGCCAGGCGGCGGAGCGCGCCGGACTCCTCGACCATGTCGATCGCACACCAATCCGCGAAGCGGGGCACCGCGAGGGCTGCGACGTTGGACAGGGTCGTCTCGTAGTCGAGCGAGGACGCGAGCTGCTCGCTCGCCTCGGCGACGAACTTCTGGTCTGCGGCGAGGCGATGCTGCGTTTCGTACAGCTCGGCTGTGCGGATCGCGGCGGCAGCGAGGTTGCCGAGAGTCCAGGCAGCGCTCTTCTCGGCTTCGGTGAACTGATGCGGGTCGCCGTAGTAGAAGGCAAGCGTCCCGAACACCCGCTCGTCATGGCGCAGCGCCACCGCCAGCATCGACTGAGTGCCCGCAGCCGCGTGCGCCCGGCGATGCTCGGGCGTGAGCCACTCCGCCTCCGAGATCTCCTCGGCGACGATCGGGGCGTCGAAGGAGATGTTGGCGCTGCTGTCTTGCACCGTCCTGGGCGCATGCTCGACGTACTCCTCGGAGAGTCCGGAGTGGATGGCAATTCCCCAGGATTCTGTCTCTTCGTCGTACCGCCACAGCGCGTACCCCTCCGCGGCGAGCGTCCGCTGGGCGAGGTCGAGCACCTCGGGGAGGACCTTCTCGACGCTGAGGGTGCCGAGTAGCGAGGAGGACGCCTCCAGCAGGCGTCTGAGCCGCTCGATCTCCTCAGCGTAGAGGCGCTGGGCGTCGTCTAAAGCTCGGCGTTCAACATCCTGAGTCGCCAAGAGCACCCCCACGGGTTGGGCGAACCTGTCTGACTCTACTCCCAAAAATTCGCGAGGGAACCCACGGTTCCCCCACGGGCGCTCATGGTCGTTTGCGGCGCGTTGGCCCTCCGGTCTTTCCGGCACGCTTCCGCGAATGGTGACCGACCATGGTCATAGCTGTTGTGCCTCTGTAGCGAAGCGGCGGGGTCGCCCGGTGGCTCGTCGTGGGCGGCGTCGCGTACAGCGCAGTGGGGATCCCGCTGATCACCCTGACATTGCGGATGCGATGGAACGCTCCCGAGGCGGAGCGACGGAACCGCGAGGTCATCTTGATGGCCGCGGCGTCTGGCGCCGATCTGCCCGTTACGGCATGAACGCCGTGCGGCGACTAGATCGCTGCGCTAGCGGCCACGGCTGACGACGAGCGCGACGGCGCGACCCTCTCGTTGCTGCGTACCCGCGCGCGGAAGCTGCCGGACAACGCGGCCGGTGCGAACCGTCCGCGAGGAGATCCGCGTGACCCTTCCGACGGCGCACTGCGCCTTCAGGATCGCCGCCTTTGCGGCGGCCAGCGGTTTCCCCTTGACGTTCGGAACGAAGCAGTACGTGGGCAAGTAGCGCGCCAGCGCGATCTTCCCGTCGCTCTCGCCGGCAAGGATGGGCTTCCCGTCCTGTTGCAGAGCGATGTCACTCGCCGTGTCGTACGAGTTGCCGGCGAAGTTGGTCGAGACCGCGCCGCCGCGGCCGAACGCGGCGTCGAGGTCGCCGTTCGGCTTGAACCGTGCGAGCTCGAAGTCTATGTTTGCACCGCCCACGTTTCCTGCCGTGACGATCCGTTCGTGCGAGTCCAAGGCGACCGCACCGATAAAGCTTCCGGCCTCCGGAAGTTCCAGGACGACTCTGCCGCCCTCGCCGAACGACGCGTCGAGGCTGCCGTCGGGGTTGTGGCGGACGATCGTCCCCGGGCTGTTGCCGGCACCGACCCAACCGACCGTCAGCACCTTTCCGTCACGTTGGACCGTCACGTCGTTTGCGTACGAGTCGGTTCCGAAATCGGTTAACACCTTCCCGCCCCCGAAGCTCGTGTCGATGGTGCCGTCCTGGTTGTAGCGCGCGGCGACGAACGCCTTTCCCCAGAACCCCCCGGCGGGACTCACCGAGAACATCCCGCCGACGGCCACGATCTTCCCGCCCGCGTCGATCGCAACTCCGTGCGCCTCCGCCAGGGAACCGAAGTCGGTGATGACCTTGCCGCCGCTGCCAAAGGCCTGGTCAAGCGTGCCGTCGGGGTTGTAACGCGCGACGAGGAAGTTCCCGGAAGGGAGACCCCCTCCGCGCGCGGCACCTGCGACGACGATCTTGCCGTCCCCGGCGATCGACGCGGCGAGTGCGCGTTCCCGAGAGGAAGGTGCGAAGGCGGTGATGACCTTGCCGCCGCTCCCGAAGCCTGCGTCGAGACCGCCGTCCGCGTTGTAGCGCGCCAACGCGATGTTCGTGTCGGGAGCGACAACACTTCCAGCGGCGACGATCTTCCCGTCGGGCTGGATCGCGAGCGCCTGCACGAGGTCGTCGCCGGTCGAGAAGCGCGGCCTGACGACGCCGCTACCGCCGAAGCTCGAGTCGAGCGTGCCGTTCGGGAGGTAACGCGCGACGAATGCATGCCCCGCCGATCCGTTTACCGACGCTTCCGAGCCGGCGACTACGATCTTCCCGTCAGCCTGCATGGCGACGCAGCACGCTCTGTCGGCATCGCTGGTGAGGTCGGTCGTGACGAGGCCGGCGCTGCCGAAGCTCGGATCGGGATCGCCACCGCGAGACGGCGCTGCGGCAGCCAATGAGGCGACCGCGGCAACCAGCGCGAGCGCCGAGAGAATGCTAGCCACCCTCGCGGTGAGCCGTTCCTGCCAAGCGCCCCTGAACTTCGTGATCCGAAACCCCCCTGACTGCCCTTCTAGAGTACGCCGTTCTGCGCGAACTTCCAATTCCGGGAACCGGCCAGGGAGCTTGTCCCAACTCACCTACCGCGTCATCACCGCCGCGGCTTGCGAGCCATTCGAAAATGGGCCGTGAAGGATTCGAACCTTCGACCTTGGGATTAAGAGTCCCCTGCTCTACCAACTGAGCTAACGGCCCGAGCGGCAGCGAAGTGTAGCGCCCGTCCAGCGTCGTTCAGTCGCCGCCGCGGCGGGCTTTGCCCGTCGCGGCTCACAGTGGCCATCCATCAGAAAGTCTCGCCTCGAAGTCATCATGGCCCGGCCGCACGCCGGGCCGGACTTCGACGCGTTGCCGTCGCAAGTAGCCTTCTGCGCGCATGAAGCCAGAAGTCGCAATCATTGGCGCCGGATACGTGGGCATGCCGCTCGCGCAGGTCTTCGCCGAGGCGGGCAAGAATGTCGTGCTCGTTGACATCAGCGATGAGGTCGTCAAGGGCATCAACCGCGGCGAGAGCCATATCGGAGACGTTGCCTCCGGCGAGCTCAAGAAGCTAGTGGACGAAAGCCGCGTCTCGGCGACCACGGACTACGACGCGCTGAAGGACGCCGACGCCATCCTGATTGCCCTGCCTACCCCCCTGTCGAGCCAGCGCGAGCCCGACCTCTCGATCGTTCGCGCGGCCGTCGAAGAGATCGCTCCACGCCTCCGGCAGGGCCAGCTCGTTGTCCTGGAGTCGACCACCTATCCCGGCACGACGCGGGAGTGCCTGCAGCCGATCCTCGAGCGAAGCGGGTTGAAGGCAGGCAAGGACTTTCACCTCGCGTTCTCGCCCGAGCGCGTCGACCCAGGGCGGACCGACTGGACGACGCGCAACACTCCGAAGATCGTCGGCGGCCTTACGCCGGCCTGCACGGAGCGCGTTGCCGAGCTCTACCGGAGTGCGGTCGAAACCGTCGTCCCGGTGTCCTCCCCGGAAGCGGCGGAGATGACGAAGCTGCTCGAGAACATCTTCCGGGCTGTCAACATCGCCCTGGTGAACGAGCTCGCGCAGCTGTGCGAGCGGATGGATGTGGACGTGTGGGAGATCGTCGAAGCCGCGGAGACGAAGCCGTTCGGATTCATGAGCTTCAAGCCGGGTCCCGGGCTCGGCGGTCACTGCATTCCGATCGATCCCTTTTATCTGACCTGGAAGGCTCGCGAGTACGACTTCTACACCGAGTTCATCGAGCTGGCCGGGAAGGTCAACGCCAACATGCCGTACTTCTGCCGTTCACTGATCTCGCAGGCGTTGAACCACGGCGCGCAGAAGTCCCTCAAAGGGTCGCGCGTCCTCGTGCTCGGTGTGTCGTACAAGTCCGACATCGGTGACGTGCGCGAGTCTCCGGCGGAGAAGATCATCCGGCTGCTGCGGAAGACCGGTGCGGAAGTCGAGTATCACGATCCTCACGTGGACGAGTTCGACGGTCTGCGGTCGGTCGACTACACACCCGAGGCATATGACTGCGTCGTGATCGTGACCGCGCACAGCTCGATCGACTACGACGACCTGGTCGAGCGCTCGCAGATCGTGGTCGATCTCCGGAACGCGACCGGCAGGAACGGCTCCGGCAGCGGAAAAGTCTGGAAGCTCTGATGAGTGTGGCTCGACTAGCCCAAGTGGGTCTCGGCCAGTGGGGCAAGAACCTGGCCCGGAATTTCGACGAGCTCGCCGAGCTCGTGTGGCTCTGCGACCAGGACGAAGAACGGCGGGCCGAGTTCGGACAGCGCTACCCGGCGGCGCGTGTGACGGCGAATTTCGACGACCTTCTCGCCGACGCGAGCATTGAGGCGATCGTGATTGCGACTCCCGTGCCGACGCATCATGAGCTCGCGCGTCGCGCTTTGGAAGCAGACAAGCACGTCTTCGTCGAGAAGCCACCCGCGATGCGTGGCGTCGAGATTGAGGAGCTCGCCGAGATCGCCGAAGAGCGGGGCCGCGTTCTAATGCCCGGGCACTTGCTCCTGTACCACCCGGGCGTCCAGAAGCTGAAGGAGATTGTTTCCTCCGGCGAGCTTGGCGACGTGCTCTATGTGTACGGGAACCGCCAGAACCTGGGGACCTTCAGGACGAACGAAAACGCACTCTGGTCACTCGGCGTCCACGACCTTTCCGTGTTGCTGTACCTCATTGCTGAGGAGCCGAGCGAAGTGCGGGCGCATGGCAGCGCTTTCCTCAATCGCGGGGTTGAGGACGTGGTCTTCTGCTACTTGCGCTTCCCATCGGGAAAGATGGCGCACATGCATCTCTCGTGGCTCGACCCGCACAAGATCAGGCGTATCACAGTCGTCGGCAACGACAGGATGGCGGTGTTCGACGATATGGAGCGTGAGCGGAAGATCACGGTGTATGACAACTGGCGAACCCGCACCGGCGACATCTACAGCCCGCAGGTCGACACGACCGAACCGCTCCGCCTCGAGTGTCAGCATTTCCTGAGCCTCATCGCGCATGGAGGTGACTCCCTCAAGGCCGCGCGCGATGCCATTCCGGTCGTGCGTGCGCTCGAGCAGCTCCAGGCGTCGCTCGAGACCGTTCCGGCTTGAGCGCTGAGATCGCCCCAAGCGCAGTCGTCTTTCCAGGCACGGTGATCGGCGACGGTTGCAAGATCCTCGACGGCGCAGTCGTCGGCAAGCAGCCCTCCCTTTCCGCGCGTTCGACGACGAAGCGGGAAGACCTGCCGCCGCTCGAGCTTGGGCCTGGGACGGTTGTCTCCACCGGTGCAATTGTGTTCGCCGGGACGAATGTCGGTGCGCGCGTGATCGTCGGCGACCAGGCGTGTGTGCGGGAGCGCTGCGTCGTCGGCGACGACGTCGTGATCGGGCGCGGCGCACTGGTCGAGAACGACACGACGATCGGCGCCCTCACGAAGATTCAGGCGATGGCCTACATCACGGCGTATTCGACCATCGAGGAGCACGTCTTCATCGCACCCGGCGTCCAGACGACGAACGACAACTTCATGGGACGCACGGAGAAGCGACATGCACTGAGGAAGGGACCGACGATCCGCCGTGGAGCACGCGTCGGCGGCGGCGCCGTGCTCTGCCCTGGGGTCGAGATCGGCGAGGAAGCCTACGTTGGTGCAGGTGCGGTCGTGGTCGGAGACGTCCCGCCTCGGGTCATCGTCGTCGGCAATCCCGCGCGCGTCCTGCGCGACGTTCCCCCGGAGGAACTGCTGGAAAACGGCTAGCGACGCGCGGAGCGAGCGATCGTCAGCTCGTACGAGCCGACGCCGCGCGTAGGGAGCTTCACTTCGACGTAGTGGAAGCCGCTCTTCGGCACGCGGTAGCCGATTCTGTGGGTCGAGCCTGGTCCCAGTGCCTGAGCGACGCGGAGGTTCTGCGTTCTGAGATCATCGACGCGCTTCGTTCCGGGCCGCCAGAGCAGGAGATTCGATGCAACGCCAGCAGGTCCGTTGAGAGTGATCCGGACGCGCTGGCCCTTCTTGAGGTAGGTCCGATAGACGTCGATCTGGTCGTCCCAGAAGTCGATCGTGGCCTTCACCGACGTCGCCGACGCCGACAGCCGGGCCGCGTTCGTGCCGGCGTCGTCGTTCGGTTCCAAGCGGTCCGGGGCCGGTAGCACGCCCTCGAGCGAGGCGATTGCCTTGGCGACGTCGAGCCGGCCCCAGCCGCTGAACGAATCGCGGAGCAGAGGGCATTGCTTGCAGCCGTTCGAGGCGTTCACGTCGGTCGCCGACCGCTCGAGGATGCTCGCGACCTGGTCCGGCTGGAGCGTGGACTTGAGCGCGAAGAGCACGGCCGCGGCCGCCGTCACCTGAGGTGCCGCGAAAGACGTCCCGGCGGCGTGCCGGAACTCGTCGGGCCCGCAATCCGAGTAGCCCTGGTTCTGGCACAGCGGTCGGAAGGAAGTGATGGCGCGGGGAAGTGTGGAGTAGATCTCCTGGCCTGGCGCGGAGATGTCGTTGTAGATGCGATCCCGGTCGGAAAAGAGCGGAACGTTCCCGGTAGGTGTCAGCGCGCTCACGCCGATCACGTGCGGCAGCGCGGCGGGATAGCTCGCGTACTGCCAGGGAGTCTGCGGAGCCTCGTCCGAGTTTCCCACGGCGGCGACGAGCACGGCGCCCTTTCGGACGGCGTACTCGATGGCTTTCGCCTCGGTGCGCGAGAATGTGTCACGCCGCGGGTGGAAGGGATCGCGCAGTCCTCCGATCGAGAGGTTGATCACGCGCGCCCCCATGTCGACGGCCCAGCGGATCGCCTCCGCCTCATCGCGCACGTCGATGGTCTGGTCGGACCGCGCGATCTTCGCCACCACGAGCTGCGCCGGGAAGGCCATTCCCGCGATCCCTTCGTTGTTGTTGAGAGCGGCCGCGATCACGCCGGCGACGAAGGTTCCGTGGCCCTCCTCGTCCGTGAGCGGGCTGCCGCCGACCCAGCTCCGGGCGGCCCAGATCCGCGAACGCGGGAACTCGGGGTGGCCGCCGTCGATCCCCGAGTCGATGATCGCGACCCGGACGGGATTGAGGACCGGCAACTCGGTCCCGAACGCATCGAAGGCGTGATCCTGAGCCAGGTAGTACTGGCGGGACGCGAGCGGATCGCTCGGCGTGAAGCCCGCCCGGAACTGGAGGGCGAGTGCGGACGGCGCAAGCAGGAGGGCGAGCGCGGCAACCGCCGCTGTCTTCACGGAGTGGTGACCTGGAGCACCGGGCTGTTGCCAGCGACGAAGCCGCGGCCGGCCGAGACCCGCGCGCGATACACGCCGGTGGTGAGCTGAAGGTTCGAGAGGAAAGCGCCGTCAGCATCGACGGCAGCCCGCGTGAGCGTCACCCAGCGTGTCCCATCCTGTCGCTGGACGAAGACGGTGGTGCCCTCGAGCGCGGCGGGACGGACGTAGCCGCGAAGCTGATCCTGCGTGCGCACCGGATAGAAACGGACGAGCGGCGCGACCGGGACACGGACCGCGGCCGCTACGACCTTGCCGCTCGTGAGCCGGTACTGCGTCGTCACCGTCGGCTTGACCACCACACTGAGCGCGCCATCCTTACCGGCGGTGAGCGTGCCGACCTCTTGCCAGTCGCCGCCCGCGCGCTGCTGGAGCACCGCCTCGGCGAGTCCGCGTGCCGTCCCTGTCAATCGAACGCGCGACCCGTAGGTCACGGTGATGCCGGGCGCGCTGAGCGATAGGACGCCGACGCTGAACCACGTGGACCGGAGCCCGAGGCGGCGGCGGAGGTCGCCACCCTGGACCGCGACCGTGCTCTTGGTTCCGACGACGTTCAGCGTACGAATGCGTCCGGACGAGTTGAGCTGGGGCTGGAGGTCGACGACCCGTCCCGACATCTCCAACGCCTTGGCGAGCTTCACGCCCGTGAACGAGAACGGGCCCCAGTCGTGGTACGGCGAAATCGAGTCGTACGGATCCGGCACCGAAAGGAGGTAGGGCACCGCCTCGCCCCAGACGTCCTCCGCCGACGCAGTTCGGCCGCCGGACGTCGAGAAGAAGAACGTCTTTGCGACCTGACCCTCGAAGAGCACCACCTTCCCGGCCGTCGCATCCACCGCTGCGTTCGTCGAGGGCTTCTCGTGGTCGATTCCGAGGTACACCTGGCTGCGCGTGTCCGAGTACAGATCGAAGGCGCCTGTCTTACGCGACGCGAGTGCGTACGAGCGCGCCGCGATAGCCTGCGCCTTCAGCGCTTCCGGTAGCCAGGTGTACGGCATCTCGGAGGGGACGACGCCGTACAGGTAGGGCTCGAGGCCGACGATGTTGATCGCCCGTAGCTTTCCACCGCTGACGTCCACCTGAATCGACCCCCGGTACTGGCGTTTGAGCGCGACCGGTGCGGTGCCCGGCTGGAAGAGCAGCGGTCCGGGGAGCGCGCGTGCCGTTTGCTGCCCATCGACCTTCAACTTCAGGGCGGGACCGAGCGTGTACGTTCCGGCGACGACATCGTGGACGGCGCCGGCAGCATCGCGCACTCGGAAGTCCGCAGCCGAGCCGAGCGTCAGGGTCGAGGCGCCACTCGCCAGCAGTACGCGCACTCGCGAGACCGGCGCGGGACCAAGGGTCGTGCCGGGGAAGTAGTGCGCGACGATCTTTGCGTAGCCGACGCCCTTCTGCGCGTAGCCGTACGCGCCGTACTGGCTCAGACCGACACCATGTCCCCAGCCGTGGCCCGTGAGGACGAACGTGGCCGTCCCGACCGGGGCCGCCGCGCCCACACGAGCAGGCGCGGCGGAGGGGCCGACGAGCAGAAGGAGGGAGGCGAGTACAAGCGTTCGTCGCATGAAGCTGACCCGGGCGAGGACGCGAACGAGGCTAGCAAAGGGGCTCAGGAGCAGCACCTTTCTTTACGGAACCCTGATCTCATCGTTTGCGCGACCAGAGGTTGGGAAAACCCGTTTCACCAGTCTGTGGCCGTAACGACCGACATCCTTCCGCCTCGCTACCGCGGCCCGCAGCAGATTGGCCGCGGCGGTATGGGCGACATCTACCGGGCGACCGATGCGACGCTTGGCCGCGACGTCGCGATCAAGATCCTCGCCGCCCGGTACGCGCAGGACGCCACAGTCCGCGAGCGGTTCACGCGCGAGTCCTTAGCGGCTGCGCGGCTTTCCGGAGAGCCGAACACCGTGACGATCTTCGACGTCGGCGAACACGCCGGGCGGCCATACATCGTCATGGAGTACCTCAGCGGCGGCTCGCTCGACGAGGTCGTGCGAAGGGAAGGATCGTTGCCGCCAGAGCGTGCCTTCACGTGGCTGGAGCAGGCAGGCCTCGCGCTCGACGCGGCCCACAAGGAAGGCGTGGTTCATCGCGATGTGAAGCCGGCAAACCTGATGCTCGACGGCGACGGGAACATCCACGTCGCCGACTTCGGTATCGCCAGCGCCGCGGGGCTCGCTTCGCTGACCGTGACCGGCACCGTCCTCGGCACGGCCGGCTACCTGTCGCCCGAGCAGGCGCAAGGGGACCGCGCGACCCCGGCCAGTGACCGCTACGCCCTCGCCGTAGTCGCGTTCGAGTTGCTGACAAGCACTCGTCCCTTCGCGGCCGACAGCCCTACCGCGGAAGCCGCGGCTCACGTCAATGCACCGGTCCCCTCCATCTCGAGCCGGAGTGGACTGCCGCCTCAGCTCGACCCGGTCTTCGGGCGCGCGCTCGCGAAGGATCCGAACCGGCGCTTCGCGACGTGCGCTGACTTCGTCACCGCCCTCCGCGCGGCCCTTGCGGATGCAGCTGGATCGACGAGCGAGCTCACCGCGGTCCTGCCTGCGCCGACCGCACCGACCCGTCCGCTGAGTCCGCAGGAAGAGCTCGCGTACGCTCCCTACCGATCGCGGACGAGCGGAGCACGCGGCGCCTGGCCGCTGCTCGCCGCTCTGCTCCTACTGGGAGTGGTGGGCGGGGCTCTGCTGGCCTACTTCCTCACGCGCGATGAGGGCGCGACCACCCCTGCGCCGACGACCGTGATCACCCAGGTACGAACGGTCACGACTCAGGGCGAAACCAGGACCGTCGAGCGGCCCGTCACGGTCACGACCTCCGCAGGCCCGCCTGCGACGCCCTCAGGGCTGAGTGGCACCGCGCTGAACGATGCCGGCTTCGAGAAGATGGGAGCACGTGACTATGCCGGGGCGTTACCGCTCCTCGAGCAGGCGGTCCAGAAGCTGCAGGACACGGGTTCGGTAACCGAGGCGTACGCGAGCTACAACCTCGCCTATACGCTCTTCCAGCTCGGGCGCTGCGACGGCGTGCTCGAGCTTCTCGACCGCTCCGAGTCGATCCAGGGGCAGCGCAGCGAGATCGACGAACTCCGCAAACAGGCCGAGGATCGCTGCGGCTAACTCAGCCGCGTGGCGTACTGCTTGTCGTAGTAGTCGCGGTACCCAGCGGAGCGCTTGATCGGCTCCCACCAATCGCGGTGGTCGCGGTACCAGTTGATCGTCGCGCGCACCCCTTCTTCCCACTCGCGTCGCGGCTGCCAGCCGCTCGAGCGGAGCTTGGTCGTGTCCAGGGAGTAGCGCCGGTCGTGTCCCGCCCGGTCGTCGACATGACGCACGAGAGCCGGGTCGGCGCCAAGCTGCTCGATGATGAGCCGCGTGAGCTCGACGTTCTCGCGCTCCTCGTTCGCGCCGACGTTGTAGACCTCGCCCGCCTCGCCCTGCCGGAGCACGAGCTCGATTGCGGCGCAGTGATCGTCGACGTGCAGCCAGTCTCGCACCTGGCGGCCGTCGCCGTAGAGCGGGAGAGGCTCGCCGTTGAGTGCATTCGTGACGAAGAGCGGCAGGATCTTTTCGGGATACTGGTTTGGGCCGTACGTATTCGAGCCCCGTGTGATCGAAGCGTTGACGCCAAATGTACGGACGGCGGCGAGCACCTGGAGGTCGCCCCCCGCCTTCGACGCGCTGTACGGGCTCGAGGGCCGCAGCGGATCGTCTTCGCGCGAAGACCAGCCTGGCTCCACGTCGCCGTAGACCTCGTCCGTCGAGACCTGCACGAGGCGCGCGCCCATCTCCTCCGCTGCCCTCAGGAGCACGAGGGTGCCGAGAACGTCCGTCCGGATGAAGTCCTCCGGCCCGAGGATCGATCGGTCGACGTGCGTCTCCGCTGCGAAGTTGACAATCGCCTCGACTCGGCCGATTTGATCGACGTCTTCTCGCACCGCGATGTCGCCGCGGTAGGACTCGACTCCGGGCGGCACGTTCGCCGGATTGCCCGCGTACGTGAACTTGTCGAGGACGACGACGTCCTCGCCTGACGCGAGCATTCGCTTGACGAAATGCGAACCGATGAAGCCCGCCCCGCCCGTGACGAGTACACGCACGGCCTCACGGTATAGACTCCAGCCGTTGTCGAGGCAACGGAGCCTCGGGTGCGTTGTCCGCGCCTGAGGCTTTCGCATTTCAAGGGAGGATTCATGGCGCAGGTCGAGAGCAGGAACAGGGCGACGTCGAGCGAGGAATCGCGGAAGCAGGTCGCCGGCCGGATCGAGCAGGAGAGGGTTGAGTTCGTCCTCCTCTGGTTCACGGACATCGAGGGCCACCTCAAGAGCTTCGCCGTCACCCCGAGCGAGATCGAAGCCGCTCTCGACGACGGCATGGGCTTCGACGGCTCCTCGATCACGGGCTTCAACGCGATCGAGGAGTCCGACATGGTCGCCATTCCCGATCCCGAGACCTTCCAGCTGATGCCCTGGAAAGAGGGCGAGACCAGGGTTGCGCGAATGATCTGCGACATCGTCACGCCCGACGGGAATCCGTATGAGGGAGATCCGCGCTACGTCCTGCGCCGCGCTCTGGAACGCATGAGCTCGCTCGGCTTCGACACCTTCAACGTCGGGCCCGAGCTCGAGTACTTCCTCTTCCGCGACGACAAGGGGACCGAGACGCTCGACGAGGGCGGCTACTTTGCCATGACGACGATGGATGCGGCGAGCGAGCTGCGCCAGGAGACCGTTCGCGCGCTCGAGTCCATGGGCATCCCGATCGAGTACGTCCACCACGAGGTGGGGCCGTCGCAGCACGAGATCGACATGCGCTTCGCCGATGCCCTCGCCATGGGTGATCACACCGTGACCTATCGCTTGATCGTCAAGGAGATCGCGAAGAAGGCCGGCTTTCACGCGACGTTCATGCCGAAGCCGATCTTCGGCGAGAACGGCTCGGGGATGCACACGCATCAGTCGCTGTTCAAGGAGGGGCGGAACGCGTTCTTCGACACCGAGGACGAGTGGCACCTCTCGGACGTCGGCAAGGGATTCATCGCCGGCCAGCTCCGGCACGCGCGAGAGATCAGCGCGGTCTTCGCGCAGTGGGTCAACTCCTACAAGCGGCTAGTCCCCGGCTACGAGGCGCCGGTCTATGTCGCCTGGTCGCGGCGCAATCGCTCGGCGCTGATCCGGATCCCGCTGTACAAGCCCGGCGCCGAGCAGGCAACTCGCGCCGAGATCCGCTGCCCCGATCCGGCCTGCAATCCCTATCTGACCTTCGCCACGCTCCTCCACGCCGGGCTCGAGGGGATCGAGCAGGGCTACGAGCTGCCGGAGCCGATGGAGACGAATCTGTACCACCTGACGGCGGAGCAGCGGCGCGAGCGCGGGATCGTCTCGCTACCAGAGACGCTTGGCGAGGCGATCGACGAGCTGGCGAACTCGGACCTGGTCCGGAAGGCCCTGGGCCCACACATCTTCGACCGCTACGTCGAGCTCAAGCGAGGCGAGTGGGACGAGTACCGAGTCCAGCTCTCCCAGTGGGAGCTGGACAAGTACCTCTCGGTGCTGTAGCCAGCTCCAAAGCGACCACGAGCTGCGCCTGCGTCTAACGCCCGCCGCTACTGCGTTCACCCCCAAAACGACCACGAGCTGCGCCTAATACGCAGCAGCTCGCAGTCGGCCGTCAGTTGGATCCCGCAGGCCGCAGAGGTCGCGAGATCAGGCCCCATTCTCTCTCTTTCTCAGAGCACGGGCAAGTGGCCGAAACGGCGCCGACCGAAGTCTCGAACGGTTCTAGAGGAATCTGCGGATGGCTTCGCGCGCGACCCGCAGCGCGACGACCTCGGTGCGGCGGTCGACCTCTGCGATCGTGTCCGCAGGGACGAGCTTCCGGTGGCGCGAGAGGAACCCGGCCTTCACAGACAGCGCGTCAGGTACGTCCGGGAGCGTCCCGTACATCGGGCACTCCACCTTCCCGACCACGCGGCCCCGGTTGTCGGCGACGAGGTAGCCGGAGATGTCCGTGAGGTTCAGAGGGATAGCCGACACGTGCGGAACCTATTCCCCGTCTGCAATGAAAATCCCCTCCCCGGCGTAAGGGTTCTGTTAAGCGATCAGGCCCCAGGTTTCCAGACCATCAGAACGATGATGGCGAGGATTGCCGCAGTGCTCGCGTAGCTGAGGAGCAGCGAGGGTCGATGCCCGACGAGCCCGCGGAGCTCGTCACTCGGCCGGTCTCCCTCCGCGGCGAGCCGCTCCGCGAGGAGGCGGGCGTGTCGAGCAGTGCGTCCGCCGAGACCCCCGAGGATCATGCTGGCGAGCCAGAGGCCGAGCGAGGCGGAGATCCAGGCGGCGCCGAAGTCGAGATCGAGGTCAGAGACCAGCCACATCCCGAAGACGAGGGCGAGGAGTCCTGTCACCGTTGCGAGCAGCGCGCCGATCCGCGCGGTCCGAAAGAGCAGTGCAATCTCGCTCGGGCGGTCGCGGCGGAGCGCCGTGAGCTGCGCGATCCCTGCCGCGACGGCGCCGGAGAAGAAGAGGAAGGCAAACAGAAGGTGAAGGAAGAGCAGGGTCTTCGTCATAGGTGCACCCTCCTACAATCGGAGTGTGGACGCAAAGGCTCTCCATCTCCGCTTACTGACCGAGACGATCGCGGCGGTCAACTCCACTCTCGACCTGGAAGAGGTGCTCGCACTCGTCGCGCGCAAAGTCGCGGAAGCGCTCGGGACGGAGGCCTGCTTCGTCTACCTCTATGACGAGCGCACCGATGAGCTCGTGCTGCGCGCGACGCACGGGACGAGCGTCGAGGAGATGACCAAGCGCCCGCGCATGCGGCCCGGCGAAGGCATCACCGGGGCGGCTGCCGCGGAACGGGCGCCCGTGATGATTCCGTCGCAGGCTCACCTCGATCCTCGCTTCAAGTTGTTCTCCAACCTCCCGGAGGAGGAGTACGAGTCCATCCTGGCCGTGCCGATCCTGGCCCGCGAAAGGCTCGCGGGCGCGCTGAACGTCAGGACCGTCGAGCCGCGTGAGTTCACGCGGGACGAGATCGACCTGCTCGTCGCAATCGCCTCGCAGGTTGCGCAGACGATCGAGCATGCGAAGCTCTACGCGCAGGCGCAGCAGAGGGTTGCCGAGCTCGAGGCGCTGGCGAAGATCTCGGAGGCAGTCTCGGAATCGCTCTACCTCGAGGAGTCCCTCGAGGCGATCGTCAAGACGACGATGGAGGCCGTGGAGGCGACGGGTGCAGCGCTCGTACTCGAGGATGGCAACATCGCGTGGCCCGAGGGGCGCCCGGGCAAGCATGCGGTGCGCTTACCTCTCCGGTGGAAGCGGCGTCAGATCGGCGAGCTCGTTTGCGACCGCGACACGCCGTTCACGGCGGACGAGCGTGCACTGCTGGCGTCGATCGCGCACCATGCGGCGGTCGCGCTCGAGCACGGCCGCGCCGTCATGCGCGGCGTTCTCGCGCAAGAGATCCACCACCGCGTGAAGAACAACCTGCAAACAGTCGCCTCGCTTCTGCGCCTGCAGGCGCACTCGGCCGATATCGACCCACGGAAGGCGCTCGAGGATTCCGTGAATCGCATCCTCGCGATCGCCGCAGTCCACGAGGTGCTGACGGAGCAGCGCGAAGAGGAAGTGGAGTTGCGTGAGCTGCTCGAGCGCTTGCGCGCGATGCTCGTTCAGGGGCTTGCGGCAGGCAAGGAGGTACGCGCCGAACTGGAGCCTGTTTCGCTAGCCGGCAACCGCGCCACCGCGCTCGCGCTCGTCTTCAGCGAACTGCTTCAGAACGCGCTCGAGCACGGGGGTGAGGCGGTCCGCATCGAGCTCGCCCGTCGAGACGGCGAGGTCGTGCTCTCAATCGCCGACGACGGCTTGGGCATCGAGGGTGAAGCGGCGGGAACGGGCCTCTCGATCGTGCGTGCGCTCGTCCGCGACGAGCTCCAGGGGCGGCTCGATCTGCACAACGACCGCGGCACTCGAGCCGAGGTCGTGTTCCCTGCCTGAACCGCTAGCGCGCGAAGACGGCCAGCAGCAGCGGCCCGAGCGTTCCGGCGACGCAGACCGCGTCGAAGAGGGCAGCTCCCCCGCGAGAGGTGACAGGGCGCGAGGTGACAGTGACCACGCGCCTCGGGGCGGCGGCGGGAGGGACGGTCTCCCAGAGCAGCTGCCGCGCGCGGGCGGCCTCTTCAGGCGAGGAAACGAGGACGAGCTCGGGGCTCAGCACGTCGGCGGCGGCTGACACGGCGCTGCGATTGTCCTCCGCCGGATTGGGCCGGGCATCCCCCAATCGAGGGATGGGTGCCCCAAACGGGGGATGGATCCCTCGATCTAGGGACTAGGAGCTAGTGAGGTACGCCGCCGTCGCCGCCCGCAGGCCGCGACCACCAGGCATCGGCGCTGTTGGACATCACGCCCTGGAGCTGATCCACGTAGCTGACGAGGTCACGCTCGCGGCGGTCGAGGGTCTGCTCGAGCTCGTCGAGCTCCGTCCGCCAGCGCTCGATCCGATCCTCGCGAAACTGGACGTCGGCCTCGAATTTGGCCTCCCGCTCGTCGAGATCGCTCTCCCGCCGGCGGAGCTCGAGGACCCGGGGCTCCACAACTTCCTCCGAGACAGCCTCGGAAACCGCTTCGCTCCGCGCTCCCAGCAGCGAGAAGGCCAATTCGGCCTCCCGCTGGTCGAGATCGCTTTCCCAACGACGTAGCTCGAGGATGCGGGCGTCTACGACGTCCTCCGAGTCAGCCTCGGAAACGGCTTCGCTCCGCGCTCCGAGCAGGGGCGTAAGCGAGGAAGCCTGTTCCGCGGAGATCTCGACTCGTAGGACGAGTGGCTTGGGGGAAAGAGGTTCGTTCTCAGCCATAAGTCAGCGCCGCTGATTTGAGCATCGCCCCCGAGCGGTCCCTCCGCCATCCCTCGCGCGAGCGTTTTCCTGGAAAATTGGTTCTGTGCGGATCCTGGTCGCCGAGGACGAGACGATCATCCGCCTCGACCTGAGGGCGCTCCTGGAGCGGGCGGGGTTTGAAGTGTGCGCGGAGGCACGGGACGGCGAGGAGGCGGTAGCGCTGGCCCGGGAGCTCACCCCGGACGTGGCGATCATGGACGTGAAAATGCCCAAGCTCGACGGGATCGAGGCGGCTCGCCGGATCCTGAACGAGCGGCCGATCCCGATCGTCATCCTGACGGCGTACGGCCAGGACGAGCTCGTTCAGCGAGCTGCCGAGGCCGGGGTCTTCGGTTACCTCGTGAAACCGTTCCGCGAGCAGGACCTGCTCCCGGCGATCCGCACTGCGCGGGCACGTCACGAGGAGCTCGCGGCGCTCCGCGAGGAGGCCGAGTCACTCGCCGAGGCGCTGACCGCGCGCAAGGCGATCGAGCGTGCGAAAGGGCTCCTGATGGAGAAGGAGGGGCTCTCCGAACAGGACGCGTTCGCCCGTCTCCGCAGGGCGAGCCAGATCTCCGGCCGTCCGCTGAAGGTCGTCGCGGAAGCGCTGATCGCGACGTTCGCCGAGTCTTAGGCTAGCGACGTGGCGGACAAGCAGTTCGGCGGGCTACAGGAGTTCAGGGGGTGGTCAGCGGCTGAGATCCGCGATCACGCCGAGCCCGATCAGGAGGAGACCCAGGAGCATGGCCGGCTTTGGTCCTGAGCCTGTCGGCTTGCGGCGCGTGATCGTGCCTCGCATCATCGAGAAGCCCCCCGTTGGAAAAACGCCGACCATGAAGAGGATGCAGCCGACGAAGTAGTACGTCAGCGCCATCGTCGCCACGAGGTGTCGATCGGCTGCCCAGGCGATCAGGGCGCCCAGGAGGCCCACGCCGACCGCGACCGCAGCGGCGAAGAGCAGACCGATCTTGAGCGCCT
>WNFZ01001063.1_pt1 | contig 39033 bp, 37 predicted proteins | sample 5400081 | NCBI WGS metagenome assembly WNFZ01 (sample SAMN13153365, study PRJNA577476) | soil metagenome | isolation source: 80 cm soil or saprolite under grassland replicate 1 | place: USA:California | collected 2016-06-15
GTGGTCAGGGGCGGGGTCGAACCGCCGACCTTCCGCTTTTCAGGCGGACGCTCATACCGACTGAGCTACCTGACCTTGGCGGGGCCATCGCAGCGGCAGCCAGCGCCGCCGACGGCACCCAGCGGTCCTGACGGGATTTGAACCCGCGACCTCCACCTTGACAGGGTGGCGAGCACTCCGAGCTGCTCTACAGGACCATGCGTTGCCGACGGGCGCCGACAGTGCCCCCAACGGGATTCGAACCCGTGCCGCCGCCTTGAAAGGGCGGTGTCCTAGGCCGCTAGACGATGGGGGCTCGACGGTCACCGCCGCCTTGCCCTTGGCGCCCGCCGTCGGGGACCGCCCCAGCATAGGGGACGGAGCGCTCTGCCGGCAAAGCGCATGACGACGACGCGGCGAACAGCACCGCGCTGGCATCCGCCGGACCCCGCAGCCGGGCCCCGGAGCCGGGCCCCGGCACAGGCCCGCACCCGGCCCCGGAATCTGCTCTCCAGGATGCGGGGCCGTGCGCCGCCCGCCGCGGCCTGGCAGCCGGCAAACCGGCCGCACCCGGGAAACGAGCCGGCCGCGCCCTGGCAATATGACCAATTCGCTTGCACGGACGGCGCACATCAGAAACTCTATGCAATTGCGAAACGACATTGTGTCACTGCGGTTCGCCCGGGAAGCCGGGGGGCCGCGCGAAGGGTGGGCGCGGCGAGCCTCAGCGCCACGAAGAGCAGGCAATCGTCCAGGGCGGCGAAACGCGGGAGAGGCGTAGATGACCAGCCACGATGCCACGCCGGGAACAAGAGCTGGCACCCACCGAGCGGGCCCCGTTAAAAATACTGGGCATGCCGCCGGGCCAGGGCCGGTATCCGCGGCAGCGCGAGCGCTCTGGCGAGAGCGCGCACCGGGACCGGCCGGCACACCGCACCGGCACCCGCAGCGCCATCGCGGCGCGCAGCGGTCGCCCCGCCGCGAGGTCCTCGCGGTCCGTGAGTTCGGCGGCCTGTGGCACGCTCAGGTGCTCTCCGCGGCGGGGGACCAGTTGGCCCAGATCGCGGTCGCGGTGGTGGCCTACGAGCAGACCAGGTCCGCGTTCCTCACCGCGCTGGTGTACGCGATGAGCTGCCTCCCCCAGGTCATCGGCGGGCCGCTGCTGGCCGAGGTGGCCGGCCTTCTCCCCCGCCGCACCGTGATGATCGGCCTGAAACTGAGCCGGGCGGCGATCGCCGCCATCATGGCGTTATCCCGGATGCCGTTCGCCGCGCTCTGCGCTCTGTTGGTCATTGCCGTGATGCTGGGCGCCTCGTTCTCCGCCACGCGCGCGGCGACGCTGCCCGAGGTGCTGCCGGCGGGCCAGCTCATGGCCGGCGCGGAGATCAGCAGCATCGGCAGCCGGGCCGGGCAGGCACTCGGCTTCCTGGCCGGCGGCGCGGCGGTCGCCGTGCTCCGGCCGGGCGGCCTGCTGATGGTGGCGGCGGTCATGTTCCTCACGGTCGCCGGCATCATTTCCTGGCTGGCCAGCAGGTGCCCGGCCGGGCAGCCCCGCCCGCACGGCCGCCCGCTGGCGCTCCCGGTGACCCGGGCCGAGGCGGCCGCGGTCATGCGCCAGCCGCTGCCCCGGGTGCTGCTGCTGCTCGGCTGGTTAGCCGGCAGCGCCGCTCAGCTGATCAGCCCGCGGGCCGCGATCGCCGTGACCGGGCTGGCCGGCCTTGTCGCGGCGGCGGTGCTGGCCGGGACCTGGCGGCGGGTGCTCGGCCGGATCGGCCGCCCGGCCCCGTGGTGAGCCGGCCGCCCGGGCTCGTGCTGAGCTAGCCGCCCGGCTTCTTGTTGAAGAGGTTCTCGGCGATGGAGGCGGTCTCGCCCTCCTCCGGCAGGATCACCCAGGCGGCCAGGTAGGCCAGGACGCCGACGAACCCGAGGAACGAGGCCACCACGAAGCCCAGCCGTACCAGGTTCACGTCGATGTCCGTGTAATCCGCGATGCCCGCGCACACCCCCGCCAGCATGCGCCCGTCAAGGCGGCGGACCAGCCGCTTGCTGCCATTGCTGTTACTCATATTCGCCATCATGCCCGATTCCGGGCCGCGGGGCGGACAGCCGGGCGCCTCCGCATACGCTGTCGGCAGGCGACGAGAAAGGACCAGCCGATGCCGCGCAGCGCCACTCCCGCAGGTTCTGATCTGCTCCACGTCGATGACCTGCTGACCGAGGAGGAACGGCTGGTCCGCGACACGGTGCGCGCGTTCGCCAGCGACCGGATCATGCCGCACATCGCTGACTGGTTCGAGGCCGGGACGCTCCCCCGCGAGCTCGTCCCCGAGCTCGGCAAGATGGGCCTCCTCGGCATGCACCTGCACGGCTACGGCTGCGCCGGCATGGGCCCGGTCGCCTACGGCGTCACCTGCCGCGAGATGGAGGCCGCCGACTCCGGGCTGCGCAGCCTGGTATCGGTCCAGGGCTCGCTGTCGATGTTCCCGATCTGGAAATACGGCTCGGAGGACCAGAAGAACGAGTGGCTGCCCAGGATGGCGGCCGGCGAGGCGATCGGCTGCTTCGGCCTCACCGAGCCCGACCACGGCAGCGACCCGTCGAGCATGAAGACAAAAGCGGTTATTAACGGGGGCGACTGGGTCCTGTCGGGCTCCAAGATGTGGATCACCAACGGGTCGATCGCCGATATCGCCGTGGTGTGGGCATCGACGCAGGAAGGCATCCGCGGGTTCCTGGTGCCGCGGGGGGCGCGCGGTTTCACCTCGCGGAACATTCACAAGAAGATGTCGCTGCGCGCGTCGGTCACCTCGGAGCTGAGCTTCGACGAGGTCCGGCTGCCTGCCGATTCCGTGCTGCCCGGCGTGACCGGGCTGAAAGGACCGCTGTCCTGCCTGTCCGAGGCCAGGTTCGGCATCGTCTGGGGCGTCACCGGAGCGGCCAGGGCCTGCTTCGAGGCGGCGGCTGACTACGCGCGGACCAGGGAGCAGTTCGGCCGGAAGATCGGCGGCTTCCAGCTCACCCAGTCCAAGCTGGCCTGGATGCTGGCCGACCTGGCTCGCGCGCAGTTGCTCGCCCTGCACCTCGGCCGCCTGAAGGAGGCCGGGACGATCACGCCGGAGCAGGTCAGCCTCGGCAAGATGGCCAACGTCCGGGTGGCGATCGATATCGCCCGGCAGGCAAGGACGGTGCTCGGCGCCAACGGCGTAACGCTGGAGTACCCGGTGATCCGGCACGCGAACAACCTGGAATCGGTGCTGACCTACGAGGGCACCGAGGAGATCCACACGCTGGCGCTCGGCCAGGCCATCACCGGGATCTCCGCTTACCGGTGAGCCCGGTGATGCTGGTGATGGCGCCGGGCCCGGTGCCGGTGCTGGGCCAGCCGGCGCTGCGGGCCCACTAGGCTGCCCTCGGCCGGAGCCAGCCTCCGCACCTGGCCGCCCGGTCCGGTGAACGGGACGGTGAGGCGGAACACCATCGCATGGCCCTGCTTCAGGCCCTTGCTGCCGACCGCAGCGCGGACCTTGAGGATGACGTCCCACGGCACCTGCGCCGCGATGATCGTGCCGACGTGGTGCACCGCGATGTAGTTGCTGATATCGGCCGCCGTGACCGCCGGGCCGACCTGCCCCATCGCCAGGCGCTGCTGCAGCGTGCCCTGCGGCAGGCCTTCCGGGGTACCGCCGAAGAACCCGCCGGACAGCCGGAAGTAGAAGCCGGTGTCTGCCTGCCAGATCAGCTGCCGGCTGGGATGGACCTCCAGCACCCAGACGACCGATCCCGGCGCGATGTACTGCCGGTAGGTGCCGTCGGCCAGGAACTGGAGGTTCGGGATCTGCTGCGCCCAGACATCTTCCGAGTAGTTCGGCAGGATCGCCAGCGCTGCCAGCAGGACGGGCAGCCAGCGCAGCGGGCGGAGATTGCGCGGCGGCAGCGGCGTGGGCCGCCACAGCGGCGATGACGGCGGGTACGGTGACGGCTCCGGCGGCGGGGCCGGCCGCGACAGCCGGGCCAGCCACCGCGCTACCAGGACCGCGATCACCAGGTACGCGAAGGTGATCAGGCGGCCCGGCTGGGCGATGCTGATCACCGGCATGACGGCGAACAGCCGCCATGGCAGGATCTGCGCGCCGAATACCCGCATCGTGTCGCCGAGGCTGAACAGCAGGATGAGGAGGAGCCCGGCGATCAGGATCCAGGTGGCCCGCCGGCGCCGCTCGGTGACCGCGAACAAGATGATCACGGCGATCAGCGGGACGCCGAGGTACCACGGGTTGTCACCCCAGCGGGAGGCGAACAGCCCCCAGTGGTCGGTGAAGCGCCCCGGGGTCACGTACCTGAGGAAGTCGCCGGCTCCCTTCGCGCCGTACCCGATGGTCGAGTAGTGCAGGGCCTTGATGATCCGCGGCCGGGTGAACGCGGTGATCAGCAGCGGGCTGGCCAGGATCGCCGCCAGCGCGTAGGCGCCCGCCGTCGGCGCGAGCGCGCGCAGCAGCCGCCGGCGCCGGGCGGCCGGGCCTGCGGCGAACCCGACCAGCGCGCACAGCCCGCCCACCAGGGTCATCGTGGCGAAGATCTCGTCCCCGACGTAGAGCTGCAGGGCGAGCACGACCCCGAGCAGCGGCACGTACACCACCGGCCGGATCGAGCCTTGCAGCAGCCGGACCACGAAGTACGCGCACAGCGGGACGAGGAAGACCAGCGTGAGGCTCGGGTGCCCCTGCCCGACCTCGTCGATCAGCGAGGGCGAGAAGCCGAAGAAGAACCCGCCGATGAGCGCGGGGAAGAACGACCGGGTGATCCGCCTGCACAGCAGGTACGCGGTCCAGGCGGCCAGCGCGGGCGCGGCGAGCTCGACCATGTTGAACGAGAACATCGGCCCATAGCTGTGCGTGAGCGACTGCAGGGCGAGCGACGGCGCCGGGATCGTGGTAGCCCAGGTGAGGTTGATGCCGCCCGGGGCCCAGGCGGCGTACGAGTACAGCGCGCTGTAGTGGTGACTGAGCGCGAACGGCCACCAGTTGAACGCCCAGACGAACAGGGACCCGTCCTGCGGCTGCGCGGACAGGAACCAGGTGGACATCCGGTCCAGGATCCACGGCCCGAACAGGCCGACGGACACGGCGCCGTACAGTGCCAGCGCGAGCAGGTTCCGCAGCTGCCGCCCGGCCGCATGGAGGCCGCGGTCGGCGAACGGGCGCCACTCGGTGCGCTGGCCGGGTCGCGCTCGGCCTTCCTGAGCGCGGCCGGTGACCAGCCCGGTGCCGGGGATCTCCTGGATCCTGGTAGCCAGCCCTGGGGCGGGGCTCCGCAGGCTGCTGGTGACCGGACCGTCATCCTCCGCGATGGCGGCTGCGAGCCCGGCGGAATCCGGCGGCTTCTCGTCGACAGAAGTCACTGGCTCGGGCACGCGCCCCCTTCCCCTTCCGCTGCGTCCGGCAACCGCACGGAACGCGGCGGGCTCCTCGCTGGCCCGCATCACCCGAGATGCGTCGTATCCGCCCCAAACTATCTCAGCGTTACCCAGGCGCGGGCCGAGTCGGCAGGTTGCACGCGCCGTTGGCACGACGTCCCGCCTTGCCGGGCGGCGCACCGAGGCTGGAGACTGACTCCGGACACCAGCGGCCCAGCGAGGGCCGGCCAGGGCCTGGTCACGGGCTGGCCAGGGCCTGGTCAGAGGGCTGGCCAGAGCCTGGTCACGGGCTGGCCAGAGCCTGGTCAGAGGGCTGGCCAGAGCCTGGTCAGCGGCCGGTCAGGGGCTGGCATGGCCCCGGTCACGCCGCGTCATGGCCCGGTCAGGGCCCAGTCAAAGGAGGATCTTGTGCGCATCGGCAACCTGGACGGCCGGCTGGTCATCGTCACCGGCGCAGGAGCGGTCGACGTCGAGTCCGCCAGCGGCGGCCGGTTCGAGCCCGATCCGCAGGCGGTCTATGACCGGTGGGCCGAGTTCGCCGCCTGGGCGCCGGGCGCCGGCGACGTGCCCGGGCAGCCGTTCGAGCAGGCCCGGCTCGGCGGGCCGGCACCGGCGCCGCGACAGTCGTTCGGCGTGGGCCTCAATTACCGTGACCACGCACAGGAGTCCGGCTTCACGGTGCCCGACCAGCCCAGCATCTTCACGAAGTTCCCCAGCTGCATCACCGGGCCACGCACTGACGTGGTGCTGCCGCCCGGCGGCCACACCGACTGGGAGGTCGAGCTGGTGGCCGTGATCGGCACCGCCGCCAGGAACATCGCGGCGGCCGACGGGTGGAGCCATGTCGCCGGGCTCACCGTCGGGCAGGACATCTCCGAGCGGATCACCCAGCTGTCCGGGCAGGCGCCGCAGTTCAGCCTGGGCAAGTCGTTTCCCGGCTTCGGCCCGACCGGGCCGTGGCTGGTGACCGCCGATGAGCTCGCCGATCCGGACGACCTCGAGCTCGGCTGCTCGGTCAACGGCGACCAGATGCAGAAGGCCAGAACCAGCTACCTGATCATCTCGGTGCCGGAGCTGATCGCCAGGCTGTCCGCCGTCGTCACACTGCTGCCCGGCGACGTCATCTTCACCGGCACGCCGGCCGGGGTCGGGATGGGCCGGGACCCGCAGCGCTGGCTGGCGCCGGGCGACGAGGTGGTCAGCTACGTCGAGGGCATCGGGGAGCTGCGGCAGCGCTTCGTGGCCGGCTAGCGCCGTCCCGACCGGTCCCGCTACGTCCCTTCGCGTCCCTGCCGGGCCTGGTCATCGAGCGCGAAGCTGAGGTAGCGATCGGCTGACCGGTGCATCGCGGCCTTGCCGCCGGAGAACACGATCCGCCGCCACCACGCACCGTAAATGCGATCGAAGTTGAACGAGTCGAGCATGGCCAGCGCCCGCTGTATGGTGCCCGGCCGCTCGGGGATGAGGTTTGGATAGCTGTACATGAAGCTGACGTACCGGCGGTCAGGTACCACGGTCATGATGTCGCCGGAACACAGCACGCCGGCGCCGCCCTGCCCGCCGGCCCAGTGCAGCACCTGGCCGCCGTCGAAATGCACGCCCGCGTTGATCAGCGTCAGGCCGTCGCCGATCTCGCGGGTGTCACCCTTCCAGTACACGATGGCGTCGTCTGGCCGGGCCGTCCACCGGCGGTCGGCCTCGTGGATGTACACGGGCGCGTCGAACGCGTGCGCCCACTCGATCATCGAGCCGTAAAAGTGCGGGTGACTGATCGCGATCGCGCTGATGCCGCCCAGCGCGCGGACCTGGGCGATGAGATCATCGTCGATGTAGGTGATCATGTCGAACAGCACGTTGCCGCCCGGGGCGCGGACCAGTAGCGCCCGCTGGCCGATGGCCGTTGGCGGGTCGGCGCCGATGCCGGTTACGCCGGGCCCCTCGTCCCGCACCAGGCCGCGGCGGCCTTCCCCGGCAAGCCGGGCGAGCGTGGTCCACTGCTGCCCGTCCCAGCCGACGTACTGGCGTTCGTCGAGGCAGATAGGGCAGTCCGCGCGCTCCGCGCCGTACTGCACCCCGCAGGTCGCGCAGATCGGAAGGTCAGCGTCCATGACTTCACTTATACCAACGACGCACGAACCCGCTGGCGGCGCCGCCACGGGCAGCGATAAGGGGATGGTCGCGGACATCCGCCCGGCACTGGCCCTGCCTGGTGCCGGGCTTTTAGCGCGGGGCGATCAGCAAGGTCTGGATGGCGGTGCCGCAGCGTCCCGAGATGTCAGATAGCGCCGTCTCGGCTACCCCGGTCCCCTGCGCGTCCGCGGTCGTCGTCGCGTCCAGCAGCAGCCACTCGCCGACCGGGTCGCGGGTCAGCACGACCGTGAGGTCGACGTTGATGAAGATGAACCACCCCGGGTCAAGGACGGCGCTCACGCCGCTGCCGGAGTCCGCGACCAGCAGGGCCCGGCACATCGGCGAGGCGTCCTCGCCGGCCACCAGCGGTACGCGAGGCCGGGTCCAGGCCCGCCCTGGGGCAGCCTGGTCGAAGCCGCCGTGAAGGAAGCGCCATTCGATCGCGGCCAGGTACCCGGCCGTGTGGGCATTCGGCAGTCTGGGCGGAAGCTGCGAGCCTGCCGCGTCCGGTACCGGCGGCGGGGCGGCGGGGCCGGGGATGACGGGGACCGCGCCGTCCGGGAGAGCGACCCGCCAGCCCCTCGCATGCAGTACCTCCTGGTCATCAGCCTCGATGACGGCTTCCAGCAGGGCAACACGCCGCCCCGGCCGCACCGTCCGGGTGCGGACGGTGAGCTTCGTGACCGGTACCGGCCGGAGGATGTCGATGGTCACCCGGCCCAGCCGCTGGCCGTCGTCTGGGTCGTGGCGCTCGAGTGCGCGAGCCGCCAGGGCGGACGGGGGGCCACCGTGCTGGGCGTCCGGACTCCACGGTCCCGCGGTGGCGGGCGTGGCCACGAAGGCGTTGCCCCCGGCCGGTTCGAAGAATGCCTTGTGCACGGGGCGCGATGCTACCTGAGTGCCGCGTCCGGCTGCGAGCCAGGAACCGCCATCGCGGCCCCGCTCACTCCGGCGGAGTCGGTACGCTCGTCCGGTAGAGCCAGCCGCAGCCGGCTCCGCGGGGCGTTAGCTCAATGGTAGAGCAGCGGACTTTTAATCCGTTGGTTCAGGGTTCGAGCCCCTGGCGCCCCACTCCTGACCAGGGATTTCGTCGCCTCAGAACGATTAACGGCTGAGCGGGTTGCAGTTTGGGTTGCAGTTGGGTTCACGTTTCCCCCCACAGCGCCCGCCCGATTCGCTCGGCCGCGTCCGTCATGACCTGGGGGAGCACGTGAGCGTACCTGGAGGTCATGCTGATCTGTGAGTGGCCGAGGATCTCCATGACGACGCGCTGATCCACACCTTGGGCGAGTAGCAAGGTGGCCGCCGTGTGCCGGGCGTCATGGACCCGCACCTGGCGTATACCGGCCGCTCTGAGCAAGGTTCTCCATTCGTCCCAGTCGGCGTGGTTGCCAATTGGCCGTCCGTTGGGCTGGCACCAGACGAAATTGCCGTCCTGCCAGGCTAGTCCGGCGGTCATGCGCTCGTGGACTTGCGCGGCCCGGTGTGCTTTGAGTGCCGCCACGAGCTGGGGTGGGAGCGCGATGGTGCGCCTGCTTTTGTCGGATTTCAGCTCAGTGAGCTGTAGCCCGCCACCAGTTCGCTGCGGGCAGGAGCGGGCATGCCTGGTGCAGTCGGGCGGGCAGTCGTCGCGGTGACGGTCCTCGCCGCAGGCGTATGGGTCGACGCAGCCGTGCCGCCAGGCGAGGCGTTGGAGCTGCCAGCGAACGATCAGCGTTCCGGCATCAAGGTCGACGTGCTGCCACCGTAGGCCGAGAGCTTCACCTTGTCGTAGCCCAAGACCGAGGGCAACGCTCCATCGGGTGCCGTTACGCCTCGTCACAGCCAGCCTGATTATGCGCAGCGCTTCATCGAGGGTCAATGGCTCAATCTCGTCATGGCTGGCCGAGGGGGCATCCACCAGGGTGGCGACGTTGCGGGTGACGTATCCGCGCTGCAAGGCGACCTTGAGTGCGCGTGACAAGATGCGGTGAATCTGGAGCACGGTGGCTGACGCTAGGCCCTCCGCTTCCAGCCGGGTGTAAAAGCGCTCAATATGCTCAGGGGTGAGCCGATCCAGGCGATGCTTACCCAAGCCAGGGATGATCCGGTTGCGGACCTTCGGCGCGTAAGTGGTTTCCAGCGTGGACCGGCGGATGCGGCGCGGAGCGATGGTGGTCAGCCAGGTTTCCATCCACTGCCCAACCGTGACGGGCCTGCCAGCGCTGAGAACACTACCGCTATCGCGGGTGCGCTCCAGTTCGCGAACCTTACGGGTGACCGCAGCCTCGGTCTTTGCTTTGCGGTGCCTGCGATCAGGTGACCCGTCGTCCTTGATCCCGATGGTGACCCAGCCATGCCACCAGCCGTCGCTGCCGAGGTAGATCGACGAGCGCTTGTTCGGCTTGCGGGCAGCCATCAGGCCACCTCCGCGTCAGCCGGACCCGATGACTCCTGCTCCAGTTCCCGGACAAAGGCCCGTAGCGCGTCAGCCGTGATAAAACGGGCACAGCCGAGCTTGACCGACCGCAATTGACGAATTAAGACTGACGTGGTTACCGGGCCTCAGGGTTACGCGCTCGATGAAGGCGCGCCAGTCTCCATCGCCAGCGTCGAAGAGAATCTTCCTTCCGTAGCCTTCAGGGCATGGCAGAATCTGCAAAATCGCGGCCGGACCGAGCGGTATAGCCCACCCGATGCCAGATGGCTCTGGCGCATGCCTGCTGTTAACGTAGCCGAGTTCGTTGGTAATCATTGGCTCAGGTCCGGTGCTGTACTCAACTATCCACTTAGACGCCGTGATAGGTGCAAGGATTCTACGCATAGCGAGAAGCCTTGATGCATTAGTGTTGTCTCGCTGCCACTCTGCTTCGCGAGATCGCGCAATGTCTATGATTGCTTGCTGTCCTTCGTATCGTTTGGTGAAATCCGGGCCTCGGACAAAAAGCCCTGCGACAAACGGCACCATAACACGAAGCCAAAGGTAGGCATCAACCGACCCTACATGTGGGTCCACCAGTTGGTTCAGTGCTCCAGTAAGGCGTTTTTCGTAACCTTGCCAGGTCGAATCAACAAGGGCTGGGGCGTTCCAAGGCTCACCCTGCAACCTGTACATGTCATTTATTGTACCGACGTTCTCGGCTCGTTCAAAAGACGCTTTCCCTTGACTCGTACGAAATACCCAGATCCGGCGTTTCCGCATAACGGGAGTATGCCGATCTCCGGAAAAGCGCGCCAAAAATGCGGCAGGCAGGAAATGATCTTTGGCCATACTTTATGATACCTGCTTCTCATCTGACCGGCGCTGCCCAGCCAAACAGGTCAACCGAACGTCCCTGTCGGCTGCGTGCCCGATGAGATGGTCGGTAGCCACACTTCACGGACACTCACGGGTAAGCAGCTGGTTCATCCACACGCGATAGGGCCGGTGAGCACCACCGTTCACTCATTCCCAAGCTGACAGTCTGCGGCCATCCCACCCGCATCATCCTGATGACTGCACATCGACCGGACGGATAAAGTAGTCACGGTAATCGGGCGGAGTGTCCAAAGTCAGCCGTATTACATTGCCGATTCGCTTGAGTCCGGTTGGGAACTCTCGCATATTTACTATAAGCCCGACAGGTGGGCACCACCCGCCTGCGAGCGACTTTGGATCAACCGTCTGCAAATCGCCGAGATCGCCAGGAGCGGGATTGCCCGCCGTTGCGGAAACCAGCCGATCCCAGTCTTGCGCGTGTGCGACCCTGGTCTTATGATCAAATGGCCAGGAATCCATCAGTCCACTAGCGTCACCATGCTTACCAATCAGCGGTGCAAGGTGCTCTACGACCTGCCGATCGGGTCCAATCACGTAGGAAGTGGCAACACGCGCCATTGCATCGTTAAATCCCTGCGCTTGGATACCATCCAAACGACGATACTCGGTGATCGCCCACCATTCACCAGCATGATAGCGGGCTACCGCACGCATTTGCTTGGGGAAAATGCCAAGCACGCTGTCCCTGCCGATCGGCACTGCCCAGCCCAGGTCGCCGGTTATCGCATCGACTGTACGTGTCAAACCAAGGTCATTAAGTATGAATGGCTGCCCGGAATCCTTATGCAGCACAACCCACCGTGCGCAGCACACCAGCGGGAGCAGACGCTGTAGCTCAATGATCCGGGCGTTGTTAGCATTTTCTGTTGTGTTATGATCCTCACTAAGAGCCGCCAAGCTTGGTCGGGCCATAAACCGAGGTATGAAATCATATCCGCGGACGAAGATTGAAGCGACATACGGCACCAGGGTTCGAAGCCACGTCGCGATGTCTACCGGGGCAGCATGCTCCAGCTGGTCCAAGGCCCAGGGCAACGCTGGTTCGTACCCATGTAGGTAAGGATCGATGCTTGTCTGCGCACCTGTTTGGCCGCCACTCCAGACAGGTGCCCTGGATACGCGGTATAGATCATTGACGTATCCAATATTCTCCGCCTTCGTTGGGAAGGCGGCCGTGTTGCCCTTACGCAACACGAAGACCATCCGCTCCCGAGCCGACGCTGCGTTATCAGCAGAGAACCGGCCGATCACGGAAGCGGGGAGATAGTGGTCCTTGGGCATTTTGGAAGTCTACTTCAGGCAAGTCGATGCGTCGATTCAATAACCCGTTCGACCGTCGGCTGGGAGCGCCCGGAAGCTTGATCATGCCCAGTGTGCCCCAGTGATCCAAGATACCGCGGTTCACCGTGCGTCAGGTAGATACTCTTGCTGCATGATCTTGTGCCTAGAATCTGGTTGACACTTAAGCGTCAAGATCCCGAACGTGCAGCACGACTGTGCAGCAACCGACGCGACAGCTGATGGCCGCAACCGACCTCGGCGGACCGCGCACCTGCGCCCGCGGCCACCATCGACCAGGCATCGAGGGGATCATGGGCCGCTCGATCTTCGTCTGGGCTGGCCGGATCCTGGCCGGACACCAACCGCGCAACGAAGGAGATCGACACGAACCAGTGAGACCCATCCAGGCAGGCCAACTAGCACATGCCAGGTCGCTGCGCCAGGTGGCACACTCTACGGATCAGCAGATCACTGACCGGCGCTAGCCTGTGCGTCGTGCGGAAGTTTCTCTCGGCGCTTCGCTACTCCTGGTCTGCCGGGCCTCTCGCCCTAGGAGCGATCTTGCTCCTGATCCTAGGCGCTGTCGGGAGCGCACCAGCGAGCACGGCCATGGTTGGCGCGGGTTCCGCCCTCGCAGGCGCAGCTGCCGCAAGATTCGTCGACCTTGATAGAGAGCGCCGCACCGAGGTGATCTGGCCTACATGGCGCTCATGAGCAAGGGAACCCGAAATTACGAACTGGCTGCGACCATCGCTAACGCGCTCGTCCATCACCAGCAAGCGGCTGAGGTGGGCGACGCGCTGACGTACCTCACGGCTCTTGCGGATGGCGGCCCCGGCGACACCGATGCGGGCGAAGAATGGCTTAACGAGCAGATCTGGGGGATAACCCAGGAGCTGGGAGACTACTCCATAACTGAACCTACCTGACAGGCAATGATCGAGGCGCGGCCTGGGCTTTCCCAGGTGCGCACACCGCCTATGGACCAGAAGGTCGCCGCTAGCATGCGGCGAGCGTTGACCACCAAGCCTGACCACAACGGGACCCGACGCGGCCCGATCCCAGCAGACGCAGGCGAGGCGTTGCCCCAGGTGAGCGACTGTCTCCGACAGTCCGGGCGTATTTTGCAAGTAAGGGTCCCGGCTATCGGGCAGGAGGAGGCGGCCGGGCGATCCTGCCACCTCACTGTGTCCGCTGGGGTGTGGGCGAGCAAATGCGGACACCCCTGGCAACGGATCGGGATTGCGGGCATCGACAGCGCGCGTTCGCACCAGCCACTACCGGTGTCCGCTGGACGCACGTTTCAGGACACCGCTCCATCTACCCCGCGCTCGGTTGACCCTTTTGTCGCTCGTCGCTGCGTTTGAGCCGTCCCGTTCCAGCATCTCTTACCCATCCCTCCGGAACGGGCATAGCCTCGGAGAATCGCGCGTCGGCGAGTTCCGTGTCGGCGAGGTTCGTGGCGCTGAGGATCGCGCCGGTGAGGTTCGCGTGGGTGAGGTTCGCGCGGGTGAGGTTCGCGCCAGTGAGGTTCGCGCCGCCGAGGCGATCGCTGGGGAGGATCGCACCGACGAGGAACGCGCGGGTGAGGTTCGCGCCGGTGAGGTTCGCGCGGGTGAGGTTCGCGCGGGTGAGGACCGCGTCGTCGAGGTTCGCGCGGGTGAGGTACACGCGGGTGAAGTCCGCGTCGAGGAACGCGCGGGCGAGGTTCGCGAGGGTGAGTGGCGCGCCGCCGAGGAACGCGCTGGTGAGGTTCGCGTCGGTGAGGTTCGCGCGGGTGAGCTTCGCGCCGGTGAGCATCGCGCGGGCGAGGTTCGCGCCGGTGAGGATCGCGCGGATGAGGTTCGCGCCAGCGAGGAACGCGTGGTCGAGGTTCGCGCGGGTGAGGTTCGCGCCAGCGAGGAACGTGTCGGTGAGGTTCGCGCCGGTGAGGATCGCGCCAGTGAGGTTCGCGTGGTCGAGGTTCGCGCGGGTGAGGTTCGCGCGGGTGAGGTTCGCGCGGATGAGGTCCGCGCCGTGGAGGTCGATCCGCCGTCGGTCACGCGCAGCGTCCCGGCGCCCAATGACCGTAAGGGCTGCTTGCACATCGGGGCGCGTGGTGCGCTCAGGCACAGCGGCATCGTCCGACCCGGGAACTGGCCATTGCTCGCGGGAATGCTCGCGGATGAACGCGGCCAGGACCTCCATCACGGTCGGGTGGTGCCTGGCGGAGTCCACGGCTATCCCCTCCAACGCATAGATTCCGCCGAGCCGCACGTCCATATTGTCGGAACCGAGTTGCTCGATCGCCTTGCTGTACCGGTCGGGGAACTGCGCTTCGCGGGCGGCGTCGAGCGTCTTGTCGGTGCTGTCCTTGGCCGCGTCGATGGTCGCCTGGTTGGTTGAGCGCGAGTACCAGAAAGCCGCGACCGCCACTGCTGCGGTGGCTACCACGCCCAGGGTGATCGCAACGGCGCTAATCCAGGCCGATTCAACGGAGGCGTCCGCATGACGCCTGGCGAGTGTATCTGGGACGTACCAGACCAGTAGATAAGTGAGGCCGCCTACCGTGATGACTGCGGCGAGCCAGCCCACCACCCATTTCCGTATGGACCGCCTTCGCTTTCCGTTTGATGTCACAGGCAAGACGGTACGGCTGCCACCAGCCGGGACAACAGCGCTTCCGCGGTTCTGTCCGCTGGACTTCCCTTAACGGACAGCGAGTGCTCGGCCCGCAAGGAACAGGGCGGACGCATACATGGCGAGTGTCTGGCTCACGCCGAGGTGGCCTGATTTTGGCCGTATGACGTTGAGCGACAATGAAAGACAACGCAAGCCGCTGAGAGCCGTCCTGGCAGGCCAGCCGCCAAGTGCCCAGGTCACGGATGCGCGCGGCACAGTCTACGGATCAGATTGTCACCGGACCGGCAGCAGCGAGGTCGCAGGCGAGCTGCGGACTAGCATCCTGCTATGAGCCACGAGGGATCGAACCTGTTCACCAGGCTGGCACCGGTGCTCAACGTGCGCGACCTGGCCGCCGAACGCGCCTTCTACGAGAAGCTCGGGCTGCCTGTCATCTATGAAGGCCCGGAGTACCCGGACTTCATCGGCTTCGGAACTGAGACGGTCCATTTCGGCATCCAGGTAGCCCCGGCCGACAACGACCCGCCGAGCGTGCTGACCTGGCAGATCGGCGTCACCGACATCGATAGCGCCATGGAACGATGCCGCTTGGCAGGTATTAGCTTCGAACTCGAACACAACAACCCCGCTCCCGGCTGGACTTACCGGCGCCTGCTCATCAGAACTCCGAGCGGCTACCGGCTGGCCCTGGAAGGCCCCAACGAATAGAAGGTTCACTTCACCGCGGACCAGACGTGGACCAAGCGTCACGTTTCTTGTGAGTCAGCCCAGCCAGCGCCAGGGTGGGCCTACCGCCGAAGCCGTGACTCTTCCTTGACGCTTAAGTGTCAACGGTGTTCGCCTGGTGCAGCATCAAAGTGCAGCAACTACACGGACGCCAAGGGCACCTGATTGACCCCAGCCAACCGGCGGACCAGCGTCAGCAACCTCCACCAACCACAGTGCCGGTAGTTCGCATCGAGGGGTCAGTCCCCTGGCAGCAACGGGCGTGATCAATAGACCCAGGGAGTGGCGGGGAAGTCAACAGAGACGATGACCTCCCACGGCTTACTCTCACAGACAGCCGGTTCGCCTGCGTGAGCGATCCGCCGAGCACGTGTCCGCTCGACAGTCGCGTGGCGGCGCGGCGCGAGCAGGACCATAGGATCGCAGCGCGTGCGATCTGCGTGCAAGTCATACGCTGTTTATCAGGCAAGTATTGCTATTTCCACTACGAGGCTTATGAGAATAAACAGGTAGAGGCCAAAGACACTCGGCCATCGCGCCTCACGCCAAAGATCTGAAAGATAAAGAATCGCTGCGCGAGTATAGGGCACCCCTGAGTGTTGCCCCCGGAAAAACAGCCGTACCCACAATGTCAATATTGCCAGCGCCTTTAAGAACCTGCATTACCCCTGTAGCCCTTAGCTCAGCATCAAGTATTCTATTACGAGTAATAAATCTACGCTGCACCAGTTTAAACTGACAATCCACCAAGTAAAATCCGATAACTGCCCCGATTCCAACGATGAGCAGGGAAGGCTTATGGTATGCCACTGCGAAACCTCCGATCGCTAGCGCGGCTGTTACACACCACCCCTTTATTTGAAACATTGTCGTATCCAAGTTCCTTATGGCGCTCTGGATCGCATTTAGCTCGGCTTGCAGGAGGACCAGCCGAGCATCCTCTTCTGTCATTCCGACCAACCTCACAGGCAGTGTGTACCACGATTAGTGAAAGGCGCTCTCCGAGCCGATGCCCATTGGCGCTCTTGACCAGGACTTCCCCCAGATGACGTCAAGACCGTTGTCGAGACGTTCTCCTAAGCTATAGGCCGCACCGCGCAGTGGATCTTCAAAGCTCTCAAGTGATCTTGGCTCAGAGCGTGATGCTTTCCGGGTCGTAGAGCAGGGCCTCCAAGGCTTCGGCCAGCCTCTGCGCACACTCGGCGCTAACAGAGCCGTCCTCGCTTTCCTCCCGGTGGCGGGCGAGAGCGTCCTGTGCCTGTTCTTGCGCTGTTGAGGTCATGCCGCCAGTTTGGCATGGGCAGCGCCCAATCGTGCACACGAACCTCAACGACCTCCGGCAGTAGTCCCATCGAGTGGCAGCCGTGCCCGCTGCGCGCCCGATGGGGTGACCGTCCCGCCCCCGGCCCCCTAATCCGAGAATCGGTCGACCTGACGCTCTTTCAAGAGGCACAGGGTTCAACGCGGGCGCTGGTTCCGGGCGTGTGGGACACTTGCTGTAGTCAGCCTGGCTTTGGCGGGCGAGGACCGGCACGGCCGGGGAGTTTTCCGGACATGGGAGGCCCCGTGACCAGGTTCAGAACGATCGGTAGTTTGACCGTCGCAGGCATGGTGTTGGCGGGAGTCGCCACTATTACGGCTTTCACGGCCTCGTCGCCGCAGGCGGCCAACCCCGGCGACATTACACCGCCACCCCTGCCCCCCGGCATGGCGCCGGTGCCAGCGGGGAACAAGTTGTTCTTGGGGACTCACGCTGTCGGCACCCAGAACTACGTCTGCCAGCCCTCAGGCGCTGGCGTCGCCTACGTACTCTTCACGCCGCAGGCCACCCTGTTCGGCGACGACGGTGTGCAAATCATCACCCACTACAACAGCCCCAACCCGGACGAACCTAACACTGATCCAAAGGTGGTGGCCGATGGCATGATCCGCGCCACGTGGCAGTTCAAGGACACGAGCAGGGTCTGGGCCAAGGTGCACCAACCCAATGGAGCGGTCACCGTCGACCAGAAAGCGATTGCCTGGCTCCTGCTCGATGCGGTTGGACACCAGAACGGACCGACCGGTGGCGACAAGCTGACGAAGACCACCTTCGTCCAGCGGCTGAACACCACTGGAGGGCTCCCACCGTCGACGGGCTGTAGCTCGCTGACAGACGTCGGTAATAAGGCGTTTGTGCCTTACACGGCCGACTACTTCTTCTACGAGCCGACCAAGTAAGTCGCATCAAGGTCAAGAGTGCCCCGGGTTTCACATCAAGCCCCTAGCTAAACGGGCGCGTCATCCCGAACCCGTTGAAAACCTGGGTGCGCAGGCGCATGGAGCAAGGAGCTGCGGAAACATGATCGGATACAGCTCGCGAGCGGCCGAGTAACCAACTGAGTAACAACCGGCACGTTCACCACCGGACGCTGGCGGACGTTGACGGACGGTCGTTCCCAGGTCAGGCTGACCGCGGCCCTGGCAGTCCGCACCGCGACTTGGCTTCGGGACGAAGAGGCCGCGTGCAGCACCAAAGTGCAGCAACCACAGCGCACTTGACCGACCGCATCCAACCTCTGCCAACCTCCACCAGATGCGCAAAGACCTTCAGCGACCATGCCGCCACAAGCTACGGATCAGAAGGCTGGGGATTCGAGTCCCTTCGAGTGCGCCGAGCGATGTGGGCAGGAGGCGGCGAGCACGTCAGCGCTAGCGCCTGACGTTACGGGCAGCGTCGAGTTCGTGCTGCCCGTCGATGGCGAACTTGACGTCACCCTTGGCTCTGACGAGCGCACCGGGGAGCCTGCGCAGAACATCCTGGTCTGACGTTCTGCTGAAGATCAGGAACCCGGGGCGCATGTACGCGACCGCGGGCATGGGGGATACCGGGTCTATGACCTTGATGTACTTCTCCAGCTGGCCCGTCTTCGGGTGGGGCTTGGGCAGGCTCAGTTCGTAGCCCATTGCCCGGAGCTCGGCCACGGTGTCCCGCAGATATGGGCTGGCTGACGGGCTGGCCTCCAGACGTTGCAGCATAGTCTCGATCGTTTCTGATGTGGCGGGCTGCTGCTGTGACCTGGCGGGCTTCCGCTCAGGCTCGGCGTCGTGAGCGCCAGTGGCGCCGGGGGCTGCGGCCGTGCTGGGCGCTGCAGTTAGCACCCGCTGGATGAGGTCAAGCAGCCGGTCGGCGTCGTATTGGTAGCGGCCATAGCTCAGTTCCAAAGCATTCAGCCGCGCCAGCTTCCCAAGTTCGGGCGGCAGCTGCTGGCGTCGTAGCGGCCGGGCGCCATCGACCAGCACCGGGATCACCCGCACCCCACGCTCCAGCGCGGCCTGGACCTCGAACCGCACATAGTCGTCGGGGTCATCGAGCCGCCGCTGCCCCTCCTCGTCAGCGATCGTCGCCCACTGGCGCCCGATCAAGGCCACCAGCACCGCGCACGAGCCCACCGCCTGCGCGATGACCTCGGCGAAGTCCAGGCCCGCCTCAATGGAGTCCAGATCCATGAACACCCGCGCGTCCGGAAAACGCTCGCTCAGCTGGTACTGCAGCAAGCGCGCGTAGGGCGCGGCATCCTCACGCCGGTAGCTGAGGAAGATCCCCCGCGACGACGAGCCGGGCACCGCACACCCCTCCCCTGAAGACGGCCCATTCTATTTGCCAGCCCCTGACACGGCCTCACCCATATCCCCGCCTGCGGAGAATGACAACGGATCAGGCGATCACACGGCGTGTGATCATGGACTGTGCCACCTCCGTGCCAGAACCAACGGGGCGAGACGGACAATCACGTGCACTCACGAGACATCCATACGGCCCCTGAGCTGCGTCCGCGCAGTTGCTGGGCAGGACGGCGACAACCTGATAGGGAAGAGGTTGCAACCTCGTAACTGGTGACGTCCGACCAGCAGGTTGTTTCAGGCTAGCGCCTACAGATCTCCGCGGCGGCGGGCCTGGATCAAAGCGTGATTCAGGATGGTGTCGGTATCAGTCTCAGCGGTGACGACCGCGAGCTTGTTCCATGAACCCTTGGCCTGCACGCGATCACGGTATACGGCGATGTGGAAATCCGCATAGGCGGGCGGCAGGCTCTCGGCGGGTCCGTACATTTTCCGGCCACCGTCGCTACCCCGGATTATGGCGATTAGCTCGCCTGTCTCTCTGTAGTCGTCGGCTGCCAGAAACTCCGCGAGTGGCGTCTGCGGCGCCCGCTGCGACAGGAAGCTCACCACATAGATACGGTCCATACCCCATGCGCCGCAGCGCACGGTCCAACCGAGTGCGATGAAGACGGTGCCTTCGCGCTGCGTCTCACCCTGGTACACGTCGTAACGGTCGTAATGCTCAAGCAGCTCCGGCCATTGGTAGACCTGGCCCTCGCGCTGGTCAACCAGCTGCCATCCTGTGACTAGATCGCTTCCGGCCCCAGCGGCAGTCTGGCGCTCGGCGCCCTGCTGGGCCTGGCGCTTGGTGTCCTCTTCGACTGGGTGCCGGGCATCCGCTAGGTCACGGACAGCGGCAAGAACCCGCTCGATCGCCGTGACCAGGCGCCCAGCGTCGTAACGGAAGCTCTCGTGCCGGATGAAGAGCGCGTTGCGGCGGGCAAGACCAGCGAGGCTCTCGGGCAGATCTTGCCGCCCCGGCATGACCGCGCCCTCGACCAGGATCGGAATAACCCGCACGTTGCGGGCCAGCGCGGCCTCGATTTCCAGCCGGACAATGTCGTCTGGGTCATCAAGCCGACGGCGGCCCTGCTCGTCGGTTGCGGTCAGCCAGTTCGGGCCGATGACCGCCAGCAGCACCTTGCAGGTCGCCACCGCGCGGCTGATTTCCTCGGCGAAGTCAACGCCCGGCTCGATCGTGTCTACATCAATGAAAACCTGGCCCTCGCCGAAACGGTCGGCCAGGCGGTCATACAACCGGCCAGCGAGATGGCTACTCTCATGCCGACGGTAGCTAACAAAGATGCCACCGCCCTCAGCTTCGGGCATGTTCAGTCACGCTACCGGACAAGCATCTGGGCGCAAACCGGCCAGTCCAAGTTCTGGTCATGTGCGACTGCAGGTTGAGTTCAATGGGCCGCGTTGACACCCACAACCGACACCAACGGTGGCGTCCGGATCCCGGTGTAAATCGGCGGGCGTGGTTCCGGCTTCATGATCAGGTTAGGCGACGGTACTGACAGTTTCGCAGCCGTCGGCGGGCTGGCTGGTGGTGACGGTGCGTGGCCGGAGCTGGCGGGGTGGGTCGAGCAGCGAGCGGCGCAGGTCCTGCAGGAGCCGCAGGCCGTCGGAGGTCATGTTCACGCCCCGCCAGCCGCGGGACGCCCGGTCCAGGACGGCCCAGACCAGGGTGAGGCAGCTGGTCTCGCCGGGGAGCCGGCCGATGACCTTGACCCTTCTGCGGGTCTCGCCGAAGGTGCGCTCGATGAAATTGGAGTGCCGGATGCGATGGTGGTGCCCGGCGGGGAACCGCAGGCAGGCGGTCAGGCCCTCGCGGTCGGTGGTCAGGCTTTTCATCGCCGAAGGGTAGGCGGCAGAGTACCGGGCGGCCATCTCGCTGATGCGGGCGTCGATGATCTCTACCAGGGCCGGGCCGGGCTGGGTCTTCAGCTTCTCGGTGCCGGAGATCTTCCAGTAGGCGTCCTTGACCTCGGCCTGCATCCCGGCCGGGACCTTGGCCAGGACATTTCTCGCGCGATGAATAATGCAGCGCTGACGCAGCGCGGCCGGGTAGGCCTGCTCGATCGCGCCGATCAGGCCCGGGGCGCCGTCGCTGATAATGAGCAGCGGGGAGGCCAGGCCGCGGTCCTTCAGGTCGGTGAGGAAGCCGTGCCAGGCGTCGGCGGACTCCCCGGTGCCCGGCGCCAGGCCGATGAACGCGGGCTTGCCGCCGGTGGTGATGCCCCAGGCGGCCAGCACCGGCTCGGCCGGGGAGCCGGGGTGCATCCGGAAGAAGCTGGCGCCGGGAACAGGTAGTCCAGCGTGACGCCGTCCAGGCGGCGCCGGGCCCAGGCCTCGTACTCGCCCTTGATCTGCTGGCAGACCGCCGACACGGTGGACTTGGAGATCGCGGCCTGGTCACCGAGGGCCTCGGCCAGGGTGGCCTCGATGTCGCGGACCGACAGGCCGCGGACGAAGGCGGCGATCACCAGGGACTCCAGCGCGTTCGTCTTGGTCACATGGCTGCCGAACAGGCGGGACGCGAACGCCTCGGTGGTGCCGCGCAGCTTCGGCCGGGCCAGGGCCACCGGCCCGGCGGTCGTCTTGACGTTCACTTCCCGGTACCCGTTGCGGGACCCGGGCCGGGCGTCCTGGCAGGCCGCAGACCGCTGGTAGCGATCGCGGCCGAGGAACTCGGTGACCTCGGCCTCCAAGGCGGCCTGCATCAGCAGCTGGGCGCCGAGCCGGGCGACTTCCTCCAAGATCTCCGGAAGCGCCTTGTCCTGGGCGAACAGCTCATCGATGTGGTGGCGGATACGGTCAGTAGGGGATACTCGATGTGACACGGGCGTGGGTCCTTCCCTTCGATGACTTGGCGGTCTTGAAGGGAACCTACGCCCGTCTTCTATTTACACCGGATCTTGGACGCGACCGGACACCAACGAGCTTGGACCTTGCCGGACTCAGGTGGACTCTGGGAGCGCTCCGTGCCAGGTCATGGACGGTGCTGGACGCTTTGGCTGAGCTTTGCAAGCAAGTGATCACCGCCGCCGCCTGGCTGGCACGTACAGCAGCCGAGTACAGCAACGCTGGCGACTGGGCCCGACCAGTATAGGCAGCCATCGCGTACCGACCTGCGTGAACGACCCGTATAGACCAACCTGGCACTAGTTCGCATCGAGGGGTTCTCCCTAGCCGGACCAGGTGCAGCCGGTCCTTTGGATCTGGGGTGGATGCTCCAGGACTCCTGACATAGGCGAAAGTTGTTGTGAGGTCCCGCTTCTGTATCGGGCTTTGAGAGGCTTTCGCGGCCCATGTCGCAGCGCGTTTGTGCAGATCACAGCGTTGAGCGCTTAGACCAAGATCATTAAGACCTTGCATCTATTTTCTCATGCCCGTCTGTACAGGCCGGTCACTGCCGAGCACAAGTCAGCAGGTCACCGTCACGGCGGCGCATCGAGATGAGCTGCCATGTCAGGAGTCCTGATGCTCTGGAGTGCCTCCGCGCGGGTCATCTGATGCTCGGCGGTCATGCGAATCCGAGGACTTCGCCTAGTTCGGGCTGGTCCGTCGGTCCTGCTTGGGCCAGCCTGGTGCGGAAGACGACCGCGAACCATTCGAGCGCAGACTTGACGGCTGTAAGGGCGGCTGGGTCGCGCAGGACATCGACGGGGAAGGACGGCCGCAGGTTCAGTTTGGACTCCGGGATGGAGATGCCAGCGGCCTGGAGGCGCCGGCGGAATTCGTCGCGCAGCGCGACGTCGTCGAACAAAGGACGAGAAAGACTAGCCCACCGCTGGATGTCGGTGCTACGGCTACTCTAGACAATCCCTGACGCGCGCCGCTAGCCTTATTGCTCATGGATGATGTGCTTGAACCAGGCGTTCTCGTACGAGACGGCCGGTACGAGATTCTGCAGCTCCTGCGGGCCCCTTCTAACAAGAAGATCTATTTGGCGCGCGATCGGGTGGTTGGACATCAGGTAGCTCTCGATGTCTTCTCGAACAACTGGGTGATGTCTACCGGGATGACCGTGAGGGAATGGGAAGTGCAGGTGCTGGCCCAGCTTGGTGACCATCCGAACATCGCAACGGTACTCGATCACTGGGAAGATGATCAGATCGCGGCGATGGTGACACGTTACCTCACTGGAGGGAACCTGGCAGATCTAATCGAGCGCTCAAAAAAGAAATCCGGCGATGGCTTGGCGATCGAAGACGTCTTCCGGCTGTCAATAGAACTCGCATATGGGTTAGCGCATATCCACAGCTGCGGTATCTTGTACTGCGATCTGCAGCCCCGCAACGTATTGTTCGACGAGTGGGGCACGCTGCATCTCGTAGATTTCGATATTGCAGTTGTGCTCGGTGATCGGCATATGATCGACGTATCGCACCAGCAGGTATTCAACTATATGGCTCCCGAGCTTATAGTCGGCACCGGCGCCGATGAACGCGCTGACTTGTACTCTTTGGGCGCGACAATTTTTGAGATGATCGCGGGCTGCCCTGCGTTCGTCGGAAGCAGCGAACAGGTCCTGGCTGCGTGTCAAACAGGTCGGCTCCCCTCCCTTAACCGAGACGATCTGCCGGAAGGGTTGCGAGACCTTGTCTTCCGTCTGCTTGCACCGGAGCCCGACAAGCGTCCGCGACGCGCGGACGAAGTCGCTGGACGTCTGGAACAGCTTCGCGCTACCAACGCTCAGATCGAGCGGCTGCTGAAGAGTAATGTCGACCGTCGGGTACGCAAAACGCTCGCAGCATTTTTCGACGCAGAGGGTATCGCAGTAATTAAATCGCCGCTCGGCAGTGATCAAATCCGGCTTACTTTCACGCCAAAAATTGAGTTGCCGCCGGAGCACCGTCTTCTTATGCAGGGGATAATGGCGCTAGCTGAGACCGATTATCGTCGTGCTGCGATCGACTCTGGCACGGCGTCGGAAGTCGCTCTTACGGCAGCGATATCGGGGCAATTGACGGCAAGGGGACTGAATCAAGAATACATAGATCAAACGATCCGGCGCGCGAATGGACTCGAAGGCTTGTTCTCCCTATATAGCTCATTCGGATATCCACCGCCCGTATCTAGAGACAAGCCTGTATCGAGAAATATGGTCATTGCTCAGCTTGCCAGCGTTCGCAATGACGCTGTCCATGCCGGTCGCATTCCTGCATCCGAAGAAGCCGCTCGTGCAGTAGAACTCGCACACGCATTGGTAGTTACAGTTCATCCGCTTGAAGACTATATCTAGGTCGTGCGCTTGCCCACGCGCATCAATTGTCGAATACTGGTTCGTTAGCCTAGCTAGGAAGGCGATACGCCGCATGTGCCCGGTCGCTGGGTCATGGCCCAATGCCACTTAAGCGACGCGTGTAACAGTGCCCAGTGCAAGTCACGGACCACAGGCCGGGCTCCGCTGCGACTGCTACTGTCGAGCTATCAGGTTTCGAGCCTGAAGCAGATGATCATGAACTCACAGGGTTGCAGTTTGGGTTGCAGTTCAGTCCGGTACGGCCCAGTTCATCGGAGTACGCGCACTCGGTCTGAGCTGCGGCGTGAACGCCCATGAACCCCGGTGAACTCGCCCCGCTCAAGCTTTTAATCCGTTGGTTCAGGGTTCGAGCCCCTGGCGCCCCACCCGTCCTGACCTGGCTTTTCGCCGCGCCGGAAGCACGTGCTGGGCTTCCGGCATGGGCGGAGGTTGGCCAGGGTATGGGCGCTGTCTTGGTGTGCGTTGTCTTGACATTGGGTGCTGTCTCGCCAAGGTGACCCGCTAGCAGGGCACGATGACCGCAACCAGGCAAGCCGTCCCGGCACGGCCATCAGGCGGTTGTGCCATGGTGCTAGCCGGCGGGTCTCCTGGTGGCGCTGGCGGCCGATCTGCCGGGCCGGGTGGGCGAGGCTGAGGCCGCTGATCAGGACGGCGCGGGCGCGCCGCAGGGTGTTCCGCACCTGGCGACGGCGCTGAGTGCCCGGGACCTGGCAGCCCGCCGTGATGATGAGGGCGGCGATGTCCTCGGCGGCTTCGCGGGCCACCTGGGGCAGCACGGAGGTATAGGTGTCGGCAGTCAGCACGATGCTGGAGTGCCCGAGCATGGCCTGGACGACCTTCAGGTCGGCGCCCGCGGCGAGTGCGAGGCTGGCCGCGCCATGCCGCAGATCATGCAAGCGGATCGGCGGCAGGCCCGCGGCCTCGCAGAGCCGACGGAAGTACCGGGACAGCCGGGTCCGGGGCCATCGGGTCACCGTTCAGGCCGGTAAGCAGATAGCCGCTGTCACGGTAGCTGCCGCCCAGCCGGGCTTGCTCGGCCTGCTGGCCGGCCCGGTGTGCCCGCAGGGCCGCCACGGTGGTGTGATCCAGGGCGATGCCCCGCTCGGGGGCCGGCGCCGTGGCCGCGTCCGATGCTCTGGTGCAGGTCATCCCGATTCCGAATGCCGGAAGCGCAGCAGTGGATGGCTTCGTGGCCGGGGTAGCGCCAGTGACGGGGTGATCGCCGCGGCGGCGCAGATTCCGGCGGCGGCACAGCCACCCCACAACAGGGCTGGGCTCAGGCGGTAGAGGGCGGTACCGGCCAGTGGGGCGAGCAGCATGGCGGTGCCGTAGCACAGGCTGCGGGCACCGGCGATGCGGCCGGTCCTGCCGGGCGGGGCGAGGCTGGTGGTGTAGGCGGCGGCGACCGGCCACTGTGCCAGCTCACCCAGCGACCAGACGGTGACCGCAGCGGCGAGCAGCACGGTGGTGTGGGCGAAGGTGAGCAGCCCGAACCCGGCCCCAATGAGCACGCTGGTGGCGGCGATCACCGGCTGCGGCCGCCAGCGGCCGGTCAGCCGGGTGGCGGGGAGCTGCAGGGCCATGACCAGGCCGGAGTTGAGCGCGAGCAGCAGCCCGTAGCTCGCGGTTGGCAGGCCCTGGTGGTGCACCCAGATCGGCAGGGTGGTCTGTGCCTGGAACAAGATCAGATTGACCAGCACGGTCACGGCCAGCAGGCGAACCAGCCGCCGGTCGCGCAGCACGCCGGTACCGGAGTCCTGACCGTGCGGTCGTTCCCGGGACGAGTCCACCCGGGTACCTGGCAGGGCGCGCCAGGCCAGAATCGCCCACGCCAGCGAGGTCGCGGCGTCGCAGGCAAACAGGACCAGGAAGCTGTGTTCGGCGACCAGTCCACCGATCGCGGACCCGGCGGTGGTGCCGGCATTGACCCCGAACTGGTATATCCCGAACGCACGTACCCGCTGAGGGCCGGGCACCTCGGCCGCCAGGACCGCGCTGGTCGCTGGCCGGTATAGCTGCGACACCAGGCCGGTCAGCCCAGCCGTGACCATGGTCAGGGCTGGCCCGCTCACCGCGGCCAGCGCCAGGGTGGCCACGGCTGAGCCGGCCATCGATCCCGCCGTGGTGATCTTGGCTCCGAGCCGGTCGGTGAGCAGCCCACCGGCCGGCCCGGCAATCATCTTCCCGGCCGCGTACGCGCTCACCGCACCCGCTGCCAGGCCGGTGCCGTAACCGCGGTGGACCAGGTAGAGCAGCAGGAACGGAACCACGAAGCTGCCGAAACAGTTGACGAACGAACCTCCGGCCAGCACCCACACCACCCGCGGCAGTCCCGCTGGCCCACAGCGCGCTGACCAGGTGGTCGCTTCCCAAGCTGCCATGACCCCTCACTAATAGCTCGGTGCCGAGCTAGTTAGCTCGTCACCGAGAAACATTACGGCGAGCTAGCTAACTCGTCAACATGTAATTCGGCAGCGAGCTATCATGGCAGCGTGGATGGACAGCGTGATCACGTGGCGGCAATACTTGACGCCTGGCACGACGAGCAGCCAGGCCTGGACGTCTCGCCGGTCGAGGTCTTCGGCCGCATCTCCCGCATCGACCGCTACAAGGCGACGGCGCTGCGCGAGGTCTACCGCCGCTACCAAATCGACGCCGGCGAGTACGACGTTCTGGCCGCGCTGCGCCGCAGCGGCCCTGATTACCGGCTAACCCCCACTGAGCTGTACCGCAGCGTACTGGTCACCTCGGCCACCATGACCGAACGTCTCGACCGGCTCCAGCGCCGCAAGCTCATCCGGCGCCGCCCAGCCGCTCGTGACCGGCGCTCCATCCAAGTCGAACTCACCGCCGACGGCCGGGCCCTGATCGAGCAAGCCATCACCGACCTGCTCAGCGCCGAAGCCAACCTGCTGGACGGCCTCCCCCCGGAAGACCGCACCGCCCTAGCCGGGCTCCTCGGCAAGCTCGCCGCCAGCCTCGAACAAAGACAAGGCAGTCCTGCCGGCAGCGCATAACCCGCCGCCACGGAGTAGGCACCGGTTAGCTCGGGTCCAGCCTGTCGGCTCCTAAGGACAGCGTGACATTGGATCCACGTCCGAGCCGATGTCGGCCACCACCACCGGGCGGCCACCGCCGCCACCAGGTAACCGTATCCGCCGGGCCCGCTCAAGCCTGCCGTTATAGCTCGCCGCCGAATTACATGTTGACGAGCTAGCTAGCTCGCCGTAATGTTTCTCGGTGACGAGCTAACTAGCTCGGTACCGAGTTATTGGTGAGGGGCCAGTAACCACGAACCATGACGGGAGAAATTGCGATGGCCGCTGCTACCGATGTCGGCCCTGCCCACGGGACTGGGTCGCCAGGACCTGAACGATCGACGATGAGTACCGGTAGCCGGGCCCGCTGGGTTGCGCTGGCGGTGGTCTGCGCTGGGTCGCTGATGAACGTGCTCGACACTACGATCGTGGGCGTCGCTTTGCCGGCCATCCGGCAGGACCTCGGGTTCACCCAGAACTCGCTGGCCTGGGTGGTGAACGCCTACATGCTCACCTACGGCGGGTTCCTGCTGCTCGGTGGGCGGCTGGGAGACCTGTTTGGCCGCCGCCGGCTGTTCGCCGCCGGGATCAGCGTGTTCACGCTGTCCTCACTGGCGTGTGGCCTGGCCAGCGGGCAGGGATTCCTGCTCGCCGCGCGGGCGGTCCAGGGGTTCAGCGGGGCAGTGGCGTCCGCGGTGGCGCTCTCGCTGGTGGTGTCGCTGTTCCCGGAACCCGCGGAGCGGGCCAAGGCGATGGGCGTGTTCGGGTTCGTCGCCTCTGGCGGTGGCAGCATCGGGGTGCTCATGGGCGGCGTGCTGACCAGCCTGCTCTCCTGGCACTGGATCTTCCTGGTCAACGTCCCGATCGGCGCCGCGGTCTGCCTCGCGTCGCTGCGCGTACTGCCCGCCGGCCCGGCCGGGCAGCACCGTGGGCGGCTGGACATCCGCGGCGCGGTGCTGGTGACCGCATCGGTGATGCTGGCCGTGTACGCGATCGTCGGCGTGAACCAGGCCGGCTGGCTGTCGGCGCGGACCGCCGGGATGCTGGCAGCCGCCGCGGTGCTGCTGGCAGCCTTCGTTGCCGCCGAGGCCAAGGCCGCCTCCCCGCTGGTCCCGCTGCGGCTGTTCCGGTTGCGCAACCTGTCATCGGCCAGCGTCATCGGCGTCCTGTGGGCGGCGGCCATGTTCGCCTACTTCTTTCTCACCGCCCTCTACCTGCAACTGGTGCTGCACTACAGCCCGCTGCAAACCGGGCTGGCCTTCCTGCCCTCAAACCTGATCATGGGCGCGCTTTCGCTGGGCATCTCGGCCAGGCTGGTGACCCGGTTCGGCACCAGGAGACCGCTCGGCGCCGGGCTGGTGCTCGCCGCGGGTGGCCTGCTCCTGCTGGCCCACGCCCCCGCCGGCGGCCATTTCCTCACCGACGTCCTGCCGGGCACGGTCCTGCTCGGCTTGGGCGCGGGAACCGCCCTCAACCCGGTGCTAATCGCGGCCATGGGCGACGTGCGGCAGGAGGAGTCGGGCCTGGCGTCGGGGATGGTGAACACCTCCTTCATGCTCGGCGGCGCGCTCGGGCTCGCCGTCCTGGCCAGCCTCGCCACCGCACGCACCCACAGCCTGCTCGCCACGGGTCACGGCGCACTGGCCGCGCTCACCGGCGGCTACCACGCCGCGTTCGTTGCCGGAGCGGTATCCGCCGCCCTCGCCGCCCTGCTCGCCGCCTGCTGGCTGCATCCAGTCACCTCCCAGCCGGCAGATCCTGACACCGGGGGGAAGACGTTACGGGAAAGATCGTCAACTCGACGTTCGTCGGTCGCCAAGACGCTCGCCAGCGTTTCATCCAGAGATAGTGATCCGACGACTGCCTACGAGGAGAGTCTGTGATGCGGCTTACGGTGACCTCCCATCTGACACTTGCTGGGGTCATACAGGGCAACGGGAAACCCGAACCGGAGCTAAACGACGGCTTCGAGCAAGGCGGTTGGCAGATGCCTGAAGACCACGCCCGGCGGACGCGGGCGGGTCATCCGAAGGGCGGGATATTCCGATGAAGGTGCTGGTAACCGGCGGAACGAGCGGTCTAGGCCTCGCGATGGCCTCCGCCCTGGCCGCGGCGGGAGCCACCGTCGCGCTGACCGGCCGATCCGGCCAGCGCGCGAGCTCGGTCGCCGCCGAGCTGCCGGGCGCGGTTGGCATGGAATTGGACGTGCGAGACCGGCAGTCGGTGGCCCAGGCGGTCGACCAGGCGTGGTCGCGGCTCGGCGGCATCGACATGCTGGTGAACAACGCCGGGATCGGCATGCGCACGGTCAACCCGCGCTTCATGACGCACCCGCAAGGCTTCTGGGAAGTGCCGGCCGACGGCTTCCGTGCGGTGATCGAGACGAATCTGACTGGCTACTTCCTAGTGGCGCGCGAGGTCACGCCGCGGATGCTGGCCGCCGGCGGCGGCCGCATCGTCAACATCTCGGTGAGCCACTCGACTATGAAACGAGCCGGGTTCGTCCCCTACGGGCCGTCCCGTGCCGGCAGCGAGGCGCTGTCCCGGATCATGGCCGCCGATCTGCAGGGCACAGGCGTTACCGTCAACCTGCTCCTGCCCGGGGGCGCGACGGTCACGGGGATGCTGCCCGACGACGCACTGGCCGAGGGTCAGGAGTTCCTGGACCCCGCTGTGATGGGCCCGCCCATAGTCTGGCTGGCGTCCGACGACGCGGCCGGCGTTCATGACGAGCGCATCGTTGCCGCCGAATTCGAGCGCTGGATGCAAGACAGGAACAGGTAAAAGTGGGGCTGGGCTGACGGCCCGCTCCGACCTGTCCGATACCACAGGAGCTTTGTTGTCAAGCTGCGACGTGCTCCCGGCCTGCTGGGCTTCGCTGCGGAAGGCGGTGCGGTAGGCCATCGGGCTGATGAACCCGCTGAGCCGGCTGGAGTTGATTTTTGTCTCAGCCCACTCCGTAGACCAGCGGCAGTCGCCCCGGTTTAGCCGAGTTGGGCGCTGAGCGTGGCGTAACGGGCTATTGGTGGGCGGCGTTACCCAGGATGTAGGGCCTCTTCCTGGACGGGGTTCCGGCCTGGCCCCCGCAGGCCGGAACCCCGTCGGCCGCTGATCGCAGTGGGCCTGGTCAGCGGTCGTCGAAGCAGAGCCGAAGGCGGTGTAGCCCTTCGGGTATGCGGTCGGTGGGTATGGCGCCGTAGCCGATCACCAGGCCCGGCGGCCCCGGGGCGCTGAGGCCGAATGGTGCCAGTGGCTGGGCGTCCACGCCGGTGGTGGCAGCACGGCTGAGCGCCTCCTCGATCTGGGCTGTGGTCAGGGTGCGGGCTGTGGCGGCGAGGTGCAGTCCGATCGCTGAGGGGATGACCTCGAGGTGGCCGGCGAACTGGCGCCGCAGGCCGTCGGTCACCAGCTGGTGGCGTTCTGCGTAGACGGTGCGCATGCTGCGGATGTGGCGGGCGAACCAGCCGTCGGCGATGAAGCGTGCCAGCGCCGCTTGGGCGGGCAGGTGGGTGTGCCAGTCGGTCACGAACTTCGCTGCGCGTAGCGCGGTGCGCAGTGGCGCGGGGGCGACCAGGAATCCCAGTCGCAGGGCCGGCAGCATGGTCTTGGAGAACGAGCCCACGTAGATAACGTGGCCGTCGGTGTCGAGGGTTTGCAGCGGCTCGATCGGGCGGTCGCTGTAGCGGAATTCGCTGTCGTAGTCGTCTTCGATGATCGCGGCGCCGTGCCGTGCGGCCCAGGCGAGCAGGGCCAGCCGCCGCGGTAGCGACATGGTTACCCCCAGCGGGAACTGGTGCGACGGCGACACGTACACCAGGCGGGCATTCGCTGGGATCGCGTCAACCACCAGCCCTTCGGCGTCGACCGGCACGCCGGCCACCTGGGCGCCCAGCGAAGCCAGCAGCCGCCGCGGCGGGGAGTAGCCGGGGTCCTCCACGGCCGCCACGTCGCCGGGGCCCAGGATCACGCGGGCGATCAGGTCGACCGCCTGCTGGGTGCCGCTGGTCACCACGATGTCTTCGGCGGTGGCCCGGACCGCGCGAGACACGCCGAAATGCAGCGCGATCGCCTGGCGCAGGCCCTGATGCCCTGCTGGGTCGCTGTAGGCGTGGATATCGGTGGCCCCGGCGTGCAGTTCCTGTCCCAGCAGCCGCCGCCATCTGGCGTACGGGAAGAGCCTGGCGTCGGGAATGCCACTCCTGAAGTGGAACTCGGCCAGCGGGCGCCTGGCCGGGATCGGGACGCTCGCCCAGACCGGCCGCGGGCGCAAGGCGCCGCCGGCCGGCCTGGCCTGGCCCGTGGCGCTGCCGATGTGGTCGCTGACGAAGGTGCCGGCTCCGACGCGGGTGCCGACGTAGCCCTCGCCGGCAAGCTGCTCGTAGGCGAGGGTCACGGTTCCGCGCGAGACGCTGAGCTGCCGGGCAAGCTCCCGGGTGGGCGGCAGGCGCTCGCCGGCCGGCAGCCGTCCGGCGAGGATGGCGTCCCGGAGCTGCCGGTAGATCTCCGTGGTCAGGTTGTTGCGGCCGACCAGGCTGACGTGCAGCTCTACCGCGCTCAAGCCTCCCGCCGCCTTCGCCGGACCAGCCGCACGGTTGCCGGTGATGACTGCCGAGGATCGGTCCCTTGAGTGCCGGTTCGAAGCCCGGGGCCGATGTTCACCACCGTAACCATGGGCCCAGCATAGGACCGGGATTTCGGTTCTGGCAGGCGCATTGGCCCAGTGATCATGGTCGGAATTGGATCTACCGTTCGACCAATGTGCCCCCTACCGTGGTAACGCCACGACGGTGTGAGGAGGCGGCGTGCGAACCGGAGTCCTGGTGGTTGGCGGCGGGGTGGTGGGGCTGACCAGCGCCTTGTTCCTGGCCAAGAATCGTGTGCCGTGTGTGCTGGTCGAGCGCCATCCGGACTTGCTGATCCATCCGCGCTCCCGCGGCCTGACCCCGCGCACGATGGAGGTGTACCGGCAGGCGGGCCTGGAGCCGGCGATCCTGGCGGCCGCCTACGGCGGCGCGGGGTTCGGCTGGGCGCCGGTGCAGGCAGACACGCTGAACGACGAGGTGTACGCGGCCCCGGATGAGCCGGCTGAGGACGACGGCGCGGCGGCGAGCCCGTGCGGCTTCGGCCCGGTCGACCAGGACAAGCTGGAGGTACTGGCCCGCGCCCGCGCCCGCGAACTGGGAGCCGACCTGCGGTTCTTTGTTGAGATGACGTCCTTTACCCAGAACGCTGACGGGGTGACCGCGGCCGTGACCGACCGGGGGAGCGGCGCGAGCGAGACCATCGAGGCGGATTACCTGGTAGCGGCCGATGGCGCCGACAGCCCGGTCCGGCATGCGCTCGGCATCGAGGCGGGCGGGCCGGGGCCGATGTTCACGACCTTGACCGCGATCGTGGACGCGGACCTGACACCGGCATTGCGCGGCCGCGCCGTCACCATCGCCTACCTGCAGCAGCCCAGGCCATTCACGATCTTGATGGCGCACGACAACGCAGGCCAGCGCTGGGTGTTTGGCACCGGCTACGACCCGGACCGCGAGCCGCTGGCGAGCTACACCGACGACCGGGTGGCGGACATGGTCCGGGCGGCGGCCGGGCTAGCTGAGGTGGAGGTCCGGCTGCGCCCCCAGGTCCCCGGCACCGACTTGAAGGTGCTCAGCTTCCCCATCGGCGCGCACGTGGCCGCCAGCTACCGCAGCGGCCGGGTATTCCTCGCCGGTGACGCCGCCCACATCTGCCCGCCGACCGGCGGGCTGGGCGCCAACGCCGGCATCCAGGACGCCCACAACCTCGCCTGGAAGCTCGGGCTGGTGCACAGCGGCCGGGCAGGGAACGCGCTGCTCGACACCTACGACGCAGAGCGGCGCTGCGTGGGGATGCTCACCATGGGCCAGGCGCTGGCCCGGTTCGGTTCCCGGATGGGGCCAGCCGCGGGGCCGGCCATCATCGACTACGGCGCCGTCGCCATGGGCTACCGGTACCCAACCGCCCAGTCCGGCCGCGGGCCCGCCGGCCAGCAGGGCAGCACCGAGCCGGTAACGCCCGCCCGGCTGTCCGGCCAGCCCGGCACCCGCGCCCCGCATGTGCCGGTACCCAGGGATGCTGCCGGATCCGTCCTCGACCTGTTCGGGGACACCTTCGTCCTGCTGACCGGGTCGGCCGGCCGGCCCTGGCTGGACGCCCTGGCCAGCCTGGCGGATCAGGATGCGCTGCCGGTGACAGGCCACCAGCTCGGCGCCGACGTCTGCGCGGCATACGGGATCAGCGACGCGGGAGCGTCGTTGGTGCGGCCCGACGGGTTCGTCAGCTGGCGCAGTCAGGCCGGCGCGGCCGACCACACCGCCACCTTGTCCGACGCCATCCGCGCCGCGCTGTGCCGGTGAGGGTCACCCCGGGCGAACCAGGCAGCCTCGTCCCCCGCGCCGCCGTGATGCGCGTATCCCGCAGCGACCAGCCGTCCCCGCCGGCTCATTGCCAGGAGAGCTAAAACGATATGACTGCAACGCAATCGACGACAGTGCCCACGGCGGCAGCCGGCGGCAAGCGGCTCGGCCTGGCCCTGCTCGTCATCGCCACCGCGCAACTGATGGTCGTGCTCGACGCGACGATCGTCAATGTCGCGCTGCCGCACATTCAGCGGGCGCTGGGATTCTCCGGGTCGGGCCTGGAGTGGGTGGTCAACGGCTATTCGCTTGCCTTCGGCGGGTTGCTGCTGCTCGGTGGCCGGGCCGGGGACCTGCTCGGCCGACGCCGGGTATTCGTCGCCGGGCTGCTGCTGTTCTCCGCGGCATCTCTGGCCGGCGGATTCGCCACAAGCCAGACCTGGCTGCTGGCAACCCGGGCGGTACAGGGCGCGGGCGCCGCGGTCATCGCGCCGGCGGCACTGGCGTTGATCTCCACCACATTCCCCGAGGGACCGCCACGCAACCGGGCCATGGGCGCCTACGGCGCGATGAGCGTCGCAGGCGCCGTGGCCGGCCTGCTCGCCGGCGGCCTGCTGGTCACCTACGCCTCGTGGCGCTGGGTCCTGTTCGTCAACGTGCCGGTCGGCATCGTGGTGGCGCTCACCGCGCGGCGGGTGCTCAGCGAGTCCAATCGTCAGCGGGGCCGGTTTGACCTGCCCGGCGCGGCCGTCGGCACCGCCGGGACCACCGCCCTGGTGTATGGACTGTCGAATGCGGCCACCGGCCCCGACGGCGTATCGCACTGGGGTGATGCCAAGGTCGTCATCTTGCTGGCGGCGTCGGTGGTGCTGCTGGCCGCGTTCGTGGTGATTGAGGCCCGCAGCGAGCATGCCCTGCTGCCCCTGCGCCTGCTGCGCAACCGGAACCGGGCCGGCGCCTACCTGATCATGCTCTGCGTCGGCACCTCCTCGTTCGGGCTGTACTTCTTCCTGACCCTGTTCATGCAGACGGTGTGGGGGTACTCGGCGCTGAAAACCGGGCTGGCCTACCTCCCATTCACCGCAGTCATCGTGGCGGCGACAGGCGCCGCCGCCCAGCTCGTGCCGCAGATCGGAGCCCGGCCGCTGCTGATTGCGGGCTGCGCAGCGACCGCCGGCGGCCTGTACTGGCAATCACAGGTGACCGAGCACAGCACGTATGCCAGCGGCGTGCTGGGCCCGATGCTGATCAACGGAATCGGCATCGGACTGCTGTACGTCCCCCTCTCGCTGATTGCGCTGTCCGGGGTCAAGGAGCACGACTCCGGCATCGCATCCAGCCTGCTGAACGCCGGCCAGGAAGTGGGCGGTTCCATAGGGCTCGCGGTGCTGGGGACCGTCGCCTGGACTGCGGTCGCCACTACCCTGCGGGCGCAGGCCGCCCCTTACCACCATGCCCTTGCCATCGGCTTTTCCCGCGGGTTTCTGGCCGGCGGGGGGATCATGCTCCTGGCGCTGGCCATTGCTATCGTCGCGATCCGCGTGAGCCGCGCCTGCCCAGTCGAAGCACAGGATCCAGCGGCGATGTCGCTGGTCCGCGACGCCACCGCGGTCAACGGGGAGATCTTCGATGAACGCTAGTCCCCGTGCAGGCAGATCCGGCCAGGCCAGGTGGTGTCCCAGCTGCTTCGCCCGGTGCGATGAGTTGGGTAGTGCGCCCGCGTCTCACCCAGAGATGACGATCCGATGGCTGCTTACGAGGAGTGCGTGGTGCGACTCACGGTGACCTCCCATCTGACACTTGGTGGGGTCATGCAGAGCAATGGGAAACCCGAGCCGGAGCTGAACGACGGCTTTGAGCAGGGTGGCTGGCAGGTGCCCTACTTCGACCAGGACCTGGACCGGCTCACCGCGGACTGGATCGCCGCCGGGGCCTTCCTGCTGGGCCGCCGGGCCTACGAGCTATTCGCGGAGTACTGGTCGCAGGTCACCGACCCCAGCGACCCACGCGCGACCCGGCTGAACGCCCTGCCCAAGTACGTCGCATCCACCACCTTGGACAGGGTGCAGTGGAACAACTCGGTCTTGCTCGGCGGCGATGTGGCCGGGGAGGTCACAAAGCTGAAGCGCCAGCCCGGCAACGAACTGCAGGTCCATGGCAGCGCGGCGCTGGTCCGGACGCTGATGAAGCACGGCCTTGTCGATGAGTACCGCCTGCTCATCCACCCCGTCGTCTTGGGCAACGGAAAGCACCTTTTCGCTGACGGGACCACCCCGACCGCTTTTGAGCCCATCGACACCAAGACCACCAGCCGTGGGGTCGTCGCTTGCATCTACCAGCCGTCAGGAGAGCCGGAATACGGCTCGGTCGCCGCCGAGCAAGAGAGTGGCGTGGTCAAGGACTCCGTGAGCCGGCAAGCCGCTACGTAGACAGGCCGAAGGAGGCGGACGAGTGTCGGCGATACCCGCGCCAGGCGAGCATGCGGCAGGCCACGCCGGCGACGTTCCCCTGGCACCTGAGCGCGGCAGGCTGGGGCTGGCCCTGGTGGTGATCGCATCGGCGCAGCTGATGGTGGTGCTCGACGCCACCATTGTCAATGTGGCATTGCCGCACATGCAGCGTGCGCTTGGCTTTTCGGGTAGCGGCTTGGAATGGGTGGTGAACGCCTACGCGGTGATCTTTGGCGGGTTGCTTCTGCTCGGCGGCCGGGCCGGTGACCGGCTGGGGCGTCGGCGGGTGTTCGTCGCCGGGCTCCTGCTGTTTTCCGCGGCGTCGCTGCTAGGCGGGTTCGCAACCAGCCAGTGGTGGCTGCTGGCCGCGCGAGCGATCCAGAGGACTGGCGGCGCGGTAATCGCGCCGACCGCGCTCGCGCTGATCACCACCAACTTCCCCGAGGGCGAGCCGCGTAACCGGGCGATGGGGATCTACTCGGCGATGGCGGGCGGCGGTGCGGTGGGCTTGCTCCTGGGCGGGCTGCTGACCACCTACATCTCGTGGCGGTGGGTGCTGTTCGTCAACGTCCCGATCGGGATACTTGTGGCGGCCGCAGCACCGCGCGTGCTGGCCGAGTCGCCCCGGCGGCCGGGCCGGATCGACCTGGCCGGCGCGGTCACCGGCACCGCCGGCGTCGCGCTGCTCGTGTATGGCCTGTCCAAGGCGGCGACCGGGCCGGACGGCACCTCGCGCTGCGGTGACGCGCCGGTGCTGGTGTCGCTGGCCGGGGCCGCGGCCCTGCTTGTCTCATTCGTGCTGATCGAGCTGCGCAGCCCGCACCCCCTGCTTCCGATGCGGGTCCTGGCCGACCCCAACAGGTCCGGCGCCGACCTGATCGTGCTGTGCATCGGCACCGCGATGTTCGGCATGTTCTTCTTCCTCACCCTGTTCGTGCAGACCGTGCTCGGCTACAGCGCGGTCCGGGCCGGGGTCAGCTACCTGCCGTTCACCGCCGGGATCGTGACCGCGGCGACGCTGGCTTCGCGGCTGATGCCACGGACCGGCGCCCGGCTGCTGATCCTGGCGGCACCACCATGACCGCAGGCGGGATGTTCTGGTTCTCCCGGCTGTCCGAACACGCCGCCTACCCAAGCCAGTTGCTCGGCCCGATGCTGGTGACCTCCTCCGGGCTCGGGCTGCTGTTCGTCCCGCTGGCCCTGGTAGCCCTGCACAATGTGGCCGACCAGCATGCTACCGGCCGCTCCATCCTGCGCCAGCGAAGAGCGCCCCGGCCGGTCCGGCAACGGCGCGAGAACCGCCGACCTGGCCGCTCTAGGCGCGGCAGATCCGGATGTTCGTCGGGCGCTTCGCTGCCCGATCCCCCTTGGCCAGCGCATCCTCTACGTCGGTCGGATGGGCACCGCGCGAGGTCATCTGGCGTGACGAAGTGGAAGCGCCTGCACAACGACTGTGGCCAGTCCGCAGCGATGAGTCTCGCAGTGGTCCCCAGTCTGTACCCACACCGATCAACCGCACTCGAGGAGAACGACATGACCGCTACCTACACCTTCGACGTCTTTTCCAGCCTCGACGGCTACGGCTCCCACAGCGGCAACTGGGGCGGCTACTGGGGTAAGCAAGGCCCCGAGTTGCTCGACCACCGCCTTGCCTTGTACGGCGCGGAGCAGCGGATGGTCTTCGGGGCCAACACGTATCGGGCATTCGCGCGGATGCTGGCCTCGAGCACCGAGGAGTCCGAAGTGCGTGACCCCTGGGTCACCCGGATGAGGAGCCTGCCGGCAACGGTGGTGTCAACGACGCTGGAAGGCCCCCTCGACTGGCCGAACGCGACCGTCGTGAGCGGTGACGCCGTCGACGTCGTCGCCCGGCTCAAGGAGGAGTCCGAGGTGCCGTTGCGCTCGCACGGCAGCCTGTCATTGAACCGGGCGCTGATGGCCGCCGGCCTAGTCGACCTCGTGCAGGTGACGCTCTTCCCTGTCATCACCGGTCAGACCGGGCTGGACCCGATCTTCCAGGGCGCGGCCGATTTCGACCTGGAGCTGGTCGAAAACCGGACGCTCGACGGTCACATCCAAGAGCTCATCTACCGACCCACCCTCCATTGACCTGTTCGGATTCGAAGAGGATCCGTCATGCCTGCATCTATGCACCTCGCCGAGTCCCTACACATGCGGTGCGGGCAACGCGCTCATCGGCAGGGTCGGACGCGGGCCGATGGTGCGGGCCGCGCAGCTCGCCTCGTTCGGTTGCTCTGGACGAAGTCCGGCCGAAGGCCGGCTCGCGGACCAGATTAGGCGGATCGGCTCCTGGGCACGTCCGGCCCGGGCTGCGAGCGCCGGCTCTGTGCCGTAACCTGCGTGCCGGTGAGTTCGGGCACGCCGGATGGTCCTGACCGGTGGGGGGGTAGCGGATGCTGGGCACCTTGCCCCGCCGTAGCCTGCGTGCCGGTGAGTTCGGGCTCGCCGGATGGTCCTGACCGGTGCGGGGTGCGGATGCTGGGCACCTTGCCCCGGGTTGTGTTCGAGGGCATCGCTGTGCGGAGATCGCCATGTCGCGGGTGCGCGTCCATAACTTCTGCGTGTCGCTGGATGGATTCGGCGCTGGTGAGGGGCAAGCCCCGGTGCTCCCTTCGGGCATGCGGGTGACCGGCTGCCGCAGTGGTTTTTCGGCACCCGGACCTTCTGCGCCGTGCACGGCCAGCCCGGTGGCGGCACGGGCGTGGACGACGCCTTTGCCAGCAACGGGGGGCGGGCATCGGCGCGGAGATCATGGGGCGGAACAAGTCCGGCCCG
>WNFZ01000676.1_pt1 | contig 38972 bp, 32 predicted proteins | sample 5400081 | NCBI WGS metagenome assembly WNFZ01 (sample SAMN13153365, study PRJNA577476) | soil metagenome | isolation source: 80 cm soil or saprolite under grassland replicate 1 | place: USA:California | collected 2016-06-15
CGCCCACTTGGGCCGCGGCGTATTCGGCAACCGCGCCATCGCCAATGTGGCTTGGCAATCGCGATTCGCGTCATCGCGATTTCACGGCAGGTTCTTCGGCTCGCCCTGGTGGCCCTGGTGGCGCGGCGGCCTCGTCATCGGCTGGGTCGGACCTCTGTTCTGGCCCTACGCCTCCTACGATTTCTTCGACTACGTGTTCTGGCCGTACGCCTATGACGACTTCTGGCCCTATGCCTACGACGACGTCTACTACGGGATTTACGGCAATTACGCCCATATCCCTTCCGGTGCGGGCTCAGGCGGCCAGAGGGTGAACTCGCCGGGCCACCGTGTGGCGCGAACGGATGACACGCAGCGGCGCGCCGCGGAAGTTTGCAGCGACGACGCCGCGCAACTCGCGGACTGGCCGATCGAGCGCATTTCCGAGGTCGTGCAGCCTACCGCTGCGCAGCGTCCTGCGCTCGATGAATTGCGCGCCGCGAGCGCCAAGGCGATCGACATGCTCAAGTCCGGTTGTCCGAGGGACCTGCCCAGCATCCCGACTGGACGGCTCGCCGCCATGGAGAGCCGGCTGCAGGTCATGCTTGCGGCGGTGCAGACCGTGCGCCCGGCGCTCGAGCGCTTCTATCAATCGCTCAGCGACGAGCAGAAGGCGCGCTTCAACGCCATCGCGCCGTCGGATGATCACGACGCCGTCGCCAAGGACCGGCGCGATCTCACCAAGTTCTGCGATGAGAAGACGCCGGGGGTCACCGACCTGCCGATCGATCGCATCGCCCAGGCGATCCAGCCGACGTCGGCGCAGCGCGCCGCCCTCGACGAATTGAAGGATGCCTCGGTCAAGGCGGCGGAGCGGCTCAAGACCGACTGTCCTACCTACCAGACGCTGACCCCGACCGGTCGGGTCGAAGCGATGGAGAAGCGGCTCGACGCCACGCTCGGCGCGGTGAAGACCGTGCAGCCCGCGCTCGCGAAATTCTACAACTCGCTGAGCGACGAACAGAAGGCGCGGTTCAATTCGCTGCGGTCGGTGTCTCGGCCGATGGGGTGATGCCAACTTGCGCCAAGGCGCTTTCCCCCTATAGTTCGCGGCTTTCCTACGGTCGTCACTGTCCGGACCCAATCCATCCTCGCCCCGCAGATGAGGGTGCTCGGGCCGAGGCTGGGCATCATGAAGTAGGGCGCCGGCCTTTGCCGGCCAGGAGGAGGACCGGCGCACTGGCCGAAGTCAACGATGCCCCGAGGGGACAGCAAAAAGCCCGAGGTGAAAAAGGTCGTGCTCGCCTATTCCGGCGGGCTCGACACCTCGATCATCCTGAAGTGGCTGCAGACCAGCTATGGGTGCGAGGTGGTGACGTTCACCGCCGATCTCGGCCAGGGCGAGGAGCTTAAGCCGGCGCGCGAAAAGGCGCTTCTGCTCGGCATCAAGCCGCAGAACATTTTCATCGAAGATTTGCGCGAAGAGTTCGTGCGCGAGTACGTCTTTCCCATGTTTCGGGCCAACGCGCTCTACGAGGGCCAATATCTCCTCGGCACCTCGATCGCGCGGCCGCTCATCGCCAAGCGGCAGATCGAGATCGCGGAAAAGGTCGGGGCCGATGCCGTCGCGCACGGCGCAACCGGCAAGGGCAATGACCAGGTACGTTTCGAGCTGAGCTACTACGCGCTCAAGCCTGACGTGACGGTGGTTGCGCCATGGCGGGAATGGGAGCTGCGCTCGCGCGAGGCGCTCATCGCTTTTGCCGAGCAGCACCAGATCCCGATCGCGAAGGACAAGCGCGGCGAGGCGCCGTTTTCCGTCGACGCGAATCTGCTGCATGCCTCTTCCGAGGGCAAGGTGCTGGAAGATCCGGCGCAAGAGGTGCCCGACTACGTCTATTCGCGCACGCTCGACCCGGAGGCGGCGCCCGAGGCGGCCGCTTATGTCGACGTCGAGTTCGAGCGCGGCGACGCCGTCGCGCTCGACGGCAAGCGGCTCTCGCCCGCGAATTTGCTCGCTGCGCTGAACGCGCTCGGGCGCGCGCACGGCATCGGGCGGCTCGATCTCGTCGAGAACCGCTTCGTCGGCATGAAATCGCGCGGCATGTACGAGACGCCGGGCGGCACCATCCTACTCGCGGCGCACCGGGGGATCGAATCCATCACGCTCGATCGCGGCGCCGCGCACCTCAAGGACGAGCTCATGCCGAAATATGCCGAGCTCATCTACAACGGCTTCTGGTTCGCGCCCGAGCGCGAGATGCTGCAGGCGGCGATCGACGCCTCGCAAGAGTTCGTGACCGGAATGGTCAAGCTCAAGCTTTACAAGGGCCACGTCGCAGTCGTCGGACGGTCATCGCCCTATTCGCTCTACGACCGCGACCTCGTCACCTTCGAGGAGGGCGACGTCGCCTATGATCATCGCGACGCCGAGGGGTTCATTCGACTCAATGCGCTGCGCTTGCGCACGCTCGCGCAGCGAAGGAAGAAGCTGAAATCGGACAAATAGCAGCCGGCGTTCGCCGATTTTGCTCGCCCAGCAAATTGTTTCCGATCATGCCGTACTCGCTACCCGCCGATCGGACGCAGTGAGCCCGCCGGGCAGTGTCCGGCGGGCCAACATTCCGCATGCGAAGGGATCAATAGCAAACCCATACGCGACGGTAAGCTCCGCGTATGTAGCGGACCGCCCAGCAGCCGTTGTCCCGGTAATAGGAGGAATAATACGGCCAACTGTCGTCGTAGAAGTACGACGCGGCGAACCCGGAGGCGAAGAAAGCTCCACCGTGATGGCGCCGGCCGTGGTGGTGCCCCTGCCAATTGCCGCTGCCTTGCCAATTGCCGCCGCTCGGGCCCGCGACATTGCGACCCGACCACGAGCCACGCGGTGATCCCCCGCTCATCGCGGGCGGTCCGCCGCCCTTTGCTGGAGGCGCGCTCGTCGCGCCACCTTGCGGAGCGCCCATCGTCGCATGGCCGCCGCGCGATCCGCCGGACGCGAAGCCGCCGCCGCCTCCACCACCTCCGGCCGCGGCGCCACCGCCGCCACCCCCACCGCCGCCCCCCGCGCCGCCGCCCCCACCAGCGGCACCGCCGCCACCGCCCCCGCCAGCCGAAGCACCGCCGCCACCGCCCCCGCCACTCGCCGAGCCGCCGCCGCCTCCTTTCTGCGCACTAGCCAATGTGGGAAGCGCGGCGACCAACGCCAGCGCCGTTGTCATCACCAACAGGGTTCGTTTCATGGCTATTCCTCGTGCCATTGTTTTCGTCGCAAGGGGAACGCGCGGACGACGCGAATGTTTCCGCGCTGCGGCAGGCTATGCGCGAACGGTAGAATCGCAGGATGCGTTGAGCGCAGCGAAACCCATCGTTCGCCTGCCAAAGAGTTCCTGGCGACAGCGCAAACGCCGGAGTCAGCACCAGGCAAAAGCCTCGATAAATTCCTATCGGCAATTGCGACGGGTTTCGCTGTGCTCCATCTAGCCTCGCACATCACCTCTTGCGCGCGCACACGCGCCACCCGATTTGAAGGTCGTGCCGAATGTTGATATGGAAACGGCACGCATGGCCCGCATTCTCGAGTTCGTCTTGAACGGCCGCCACCGCGTCGATGCGGTGCCGGATAATCTGTTGCTGCTGGACTATTTGCGGGAGGTCGTCGGTCTCACTGGAACAAAAACCGGCTGCGACGGCGGCGAGTGCGGTGCCTGCACCGTGCTGGTCGATGATCAACCGCGACTCTCGTGCCTCACGCTGGCGGCTGGCGTGAACGCCCAGCGCGTCGATACCGTTGAATCGCTCGGTCAGGATGGCCGCCTTTCGGCAGTGCAGCGCGGTTTCCACGAGAAGCTCGGCTCCCAATGCGGCTACTGCACGCCGGGATTCATCATGGCGTCGGCGGGGTTGTTACGGCGCAATCCGCATCCGAGCGAGGACGACATCCGCGCAGCGCTCGGCAGCAACATCTGCCGCTGCACCGGTTACGTCAAAATCATTGAGGCGGTGAAATACGCCGCCGAGCTTCACGCCGGCGGACTAGCGCCGTGAACGAGGTCGTCCCAGCGCACAACATCGGCGCCTATGTGCCGATGGTCGACGGGCCGGACAAGGTATCGGGGCGGGCGAAATACACCGCCGATCTCGTCACGCCGGGACTGCTCGCGGGGCACATCTTCCGCAGCCCCTATTCCCACGCCGAAATCCTCGAGGTCGATGTCTCCGACGCGTTGCGGCTTCCCGGCGTGAAGGCGATCGTCACCGGTGCCGATTGCGACAAGACCTTCGGCGTGTTGCCGATCGCGCGCAGCGAGCACCCCTTGGCGCGCGACAAAGTGCGCTACCGCGGCGAGCCGATCGCCGCGGTCGCGGCGGAGCAGGGCTTTCGCGAGGCCGACCTCGTGCGCGAGGGCAGCTACGATTGCGCCGAGGTCTGCCAGAACCAAATGGAGATGCACGCCGCGGTCGCGGAATACGACGCCGTGCGCGAGCGCATGACCGTCTACGCCAGCACGCAGGTTCCCTATTACGTGCATCTGATGCTCGCGCAGATCCTCGACATGGACATGTCGCGCATCCGCGTGATCAAGCCGCATGTCGGCGGCGGATTCGGCTGTCGCACGGAGGCGCTCAACGTCGAGCTGATCGCCGCACTGCTCGCGCGCAAGGCAGGCGGCAGCGTGCGCCTGGTCACGACCCGCGAGGAGACCTTCATCACCCATCGCGGACGGCCGCAGACCGATATCCGCCTCAAGCTCGGCATGCGCAAGGATGGAAAGATCACCGCCGTCGAGTGCGAATGTTACCAGCGCGGCGGTGCGCACTCCGGCTACGGCATCGTGACGATTCTCTATTCCGGCTCGATGCTTTACGCCATCTACGACCTGCACAACGTCAAATACATCGGCAAACGCGTGCTCACGAATACGCCGCCCTGCGGCGCCTTCCGCGGCCACGGCACGGTCGACATCCGCTTCGCCTTCGAAAACCTGCTCGACGAGATGGCAAGCGAACTCGGGCTTGATCCGATGGCGGTGCGGCGCGCGAATTACCTGACCGCGCCGACCTTCACCGACAATGATCTGATGGTGAACAGCTACGGGCTGCCCGAGTGCGTGGACTGGGTGGAGAAAGCGAGCGGCTGGCACGAGCGCAAGGGCAAGCTGCCGAAGGGCAAGGGCAGCATATGCAAAGGTTTGGGCTTTGCCTGCTCGCATTACATCAGCGGCGCGTCCAAGCCCGTGAACTGGACCGGCGAGCCGCACGCAACCGTCAAGATCAAGCTCGATTTCGACGGCTCGATCGTCGTTCTTTCCGGTGCCGCCGAGATCGGGCAAGGGTCTTCGACCATCCTGGTGCAGACGGTGGCCGAGGTGCTTGGCCTCGACCTCTCGCGCGTCCGTATCGTCACCGGCGACAGCGAAGTGGTGCCGAAGGACAACGGCTCTTATTCCTCGCGCGTGACATTCATGGTCGGCAACGCCGCCATCGACGCGGCCGAGAGCCTCAAGCGCGTGCTGGTCACTGCAGCGGCGCGCAAGCTCGAGGCCAAGCCCGAGGAGATCGAGTGTCTCGGCGAGCTTTATCGCGCCGGCGCCCAGGACAAGGGGCTGACCTTCAACGAGGTCGTGACCGAGGCGCTCAAGGACAGCGGCACCATCACCGTGACCGGCAACTACTCGACAATTCCGCAATCGCACGGCGGCAAAAAATATCGCGGCGCCGCCATCGGCGGCACCATGGGCTACAGCTATTCCGCGCAGGTGGTGGAAGTCAGCGTCGACGAGGACACCGGCGTGGTCAGCATCGACAAGGTGTGGGTCGCGCACGACTGCGGCAAGGCGCTCAACCGCTTGACCGTCGAGGGCCAGGTGCAGGGCTCGGTGTGGATGGGCATGGGCCAAGCCATGAGCGAGGAGACCGGATATCACGAGGGCCTGCTCGTCACCGGCAACATGCTCGATTACCGCGTGCCGACCATCCAGGACTCGCCGCCGATCGAGGTCGGCATTGTCGAGAGCAACGATCCGCACGGTCCGTTCGGCGCCAAGGAGGCGGGGGAGGGCTCGCTCGCGGCGTTCCTGCCGGCGCTGGGCGATGGGCATGCGGCGCGATGATTGCAGGCGCAGATCGGCGCAAGGACAAGTGCGGCGAAATGGAATCAGCGCGGGCCACAGGCTCGGTCTGCTCCCTCTCCCGCTTGCGGGGGAGGGGTGGGGAGGGGGTGAGTGGAAACGCTCCAACTCTATTGCGTGCCCCCTCCCTGTCCCTCCCCCGCAAGCGGGGGAGGGGACGATGTGGCGCTGTCCTTGAAACGGAGTCCATCTGATGGACGCGCTGCCGGAGTTTGCGTTCGTGCGTGCGAGGTCGCTCGACGAGGTGATCAGCGCGCGCGCAAGCCATCCCGACAGTCGCCTCCTCGGCGGCGGCACCGATCTCGTGGTCAATATCCGGCGCGGCATCGTCGCTCCGCCGGTGCTGATCGATATCAATAACGTGGCGGAGCTGCGCGCGATCAGGGCCGATGCGCGTGCGCTCGAGATCGGCGCCGCGGTCAAGCTCGCCGAACTCGCCGCGCATGACGGGGTGGTGCGACACTATCCAGTGGTGGCGCAGGCCGCAGGCTTCATCGCCGGGCCGACCCATCGCAACATGGGAACGGTCGGCGGCAATCTCTGCCTCGATACGCGCTGCTTGTTCTATAACCAGAGCGAATGGTGGCGTGCCGCCAACCACCATTGCCTCAAGACCACCGGCGATATCTGTCACGTCGCGCCGAAAAGCCGCGGCGTCTGCTTCGCCACCTTCAGCGGGGATCTCGCGCCGGCCTTGTTGACGCTCAACGCCGAAGTCGATCTCGCCGGACCAGCGGGCAGACGCACGATCTCGCTCGAAAGCTTGTACATCGGCCATGCGCGGCAGGATCGACCGATCACCGAAACAGAGGGCGACGGCAAACACTATCTGTCGCTGCGTCCGGGCGAGTTCGTCACCATGGTGCGGGCGGGCAACACGCCGGGATTGCGCTCCGCCTACGACAAGATTCGCATCCGCCGCTCCATCGAATATCCCGTGACTGGCGTGGCAGTGGCGCTGCGCCGCGAGGATGACGTGCTTGCCGATCTGCGGGTCGCGTTTACCGGCACCAATCCCCGCCCGGTGCTGCTCAAAGGCACGGCGGAGCTGTGCGGCGGGCCGCTCGATGCGCGCGTGTTCAAGGGGCTCGACGCGCTCGTGCGGGACCAGATCATGTCGATGAAGACGACGTTCACCCCCGGCCATTACCGGCGCCGCGTCGCCGGCGTGCTGGCACAGCGGCTCCTGGCAAAGCTGTTCGCGGGCTGAGGTACGCACGCACCGCGGACAAGTTCATCCCCGCGCCGCTCGCGCGGGAATGAGCGGAGGGCCTGCACCGGCTGAAAAGCGGGCAAATTACAGGCTTCTGCGGTGCAATAAGTCTGCTTGAACCAATTTGCCCCTGCTGGCGACTAACTACTAGCAGCCATGGGGTTGGCACATGCGGGGGTCCAAGTTGCGTTTGCGTCGTTCACGGTCTCGAGGCTCGTCCGTCTTGGCGGTGGTCGGCGGCTGCCTCGGGGTCTACGCGGTTTTTGCCGTGACCTTCCATTGGCTGGTCGAGCCCACGGTTAAAAACCAGGCGGTCGCCCAGTACGAGCCCTCGCTCGCGAGGGCTGTGCAGTCCTCGGCGACATCGTTTGTGACGCCGGCACGCCCAGACCTGCCGTCGCGCGTCACCTCGAAGCCCCCAGCGTCAGCCAGGGTCGCGGCACCGGCACCGAAGTCCACGGAGCCCGCCCGTTCCGAACCGCCGTCACGTACCCCACCACCGCCGATGACCGTCACTGCCGCGAGCCCGAAGCCCGCGGAGAGCGCCCGCGCGGAGGCGCGTGTCCCGCCACCGATGATGGCGGCACCGAAGCCCACGGAGACCGCACAATCCGCGGCTCCATCGAGCGCACCGAAGCCCACGGAGACCGCACAATCCACGGCTCCATCGAGCGCCGCAGCGGAGCCTCCGATGACCACCGCGGGGCCGGCGCCGAAGGAAACCTCAGAACAGCCGTCGCTGGTCGCATCGGAATCGGCATCGTCAAGCGCGGCGGCGCAGGAGACCGCGGAAACCGCGCCGAAAAAGAAGAAGGTGGCGCGCAAAACGCCTCGAAATGACCGATCTAGAGACTTGTGGAATCCGATGAACTTCTTTGCCTGGGGCTCGCCCTACGGCGGTCGGCGGTCGTTCTAGCCTTCAGACATCCGCGTCATCGGCGGTCGGCACTGACCCATCTTCCGTCATTGCCGGGCTTGACCCGGCAATCCATCTTCTTGAATGAAGCGCCTTGTTTTCGATGGATGCGCGGGTCAAGCCCGCGCATGACGAGTTAAGAATATCGGCCATTGGTATCAGCCGCTCGACTTTCAACGAAAGTCGCGACGTTCAACCACGTTCGGCATTGTTTTGCAGACGGCATAGAGCAGGCGTGCTTGGCGGCCGACGACGCTCGGCTGCAGATCGATCATCACCGTTCGCGGCGGCAGGGCGCAGGCCAGCGAAAATCCGGAGTACTCGCCCCGCCCGTCGATCGTGAGCCTTTGGCCCGAATGGTCCGGCGCGGTCGCCAAACTGACGAAGAACTTTGCTTTGCCGGCCATTGCGACGAGCAGCTTCACCACCCGCTGGCCAATAATCGTGTCCTCGCTCAGCGGCGGCGCGAGCCCACGCAGGAGTCGCTCCGGACCGATTGGCCCATGATCCTCTCGGCCGGCTGCCAGCATGTGGATGAGCTGACTGATGGACTGCGCGACCTGGTCCGCTCGCTTTTTGTTGAACAACCACATCGGACTAACTCCACGCCTCGCAACGATCCGCTACTCGTTCACAGGCCGCAAATTAGCGTTGCCCCTTCGTGCTCGGCAAGCGCGCGACTCCCGAAAGTCGATCGCTGTGACATTTTTGCAAGACGACGGGGACACGCCTGCCGCCCCCTCGAACTGGATGCCGCGTCCGCCTTCTTTATGCAGATTCAGAACGATTCAGGTCTTCCTCAAAGACAGCTGATGGGTTCCGTGGGAGCATCGCTGCCGACCTGATCTGCGAGTGCTTTGCTGCCACTGCTCCAAACGCCCGCAGCTTTGGCCACATATCTCGCACATTTGGGAGGACTGCCATGACATGTCGAGCGTGGTTGTTGCTTGCCGCATTCCTCACGAGTCCAGTGAGCGTCGCATCAGCCAACGTGGTAGCCGATTGGGACGAGAAAGCTGTCGCCTTCATTCAGCCGAGGATGGTGCCTCCGGTCGCTTATCGGGCGATCGCGATTGTGCATATCGCGATGTTCGATGCGGTGAACTCGATCGAGCCCGTCTATCGCCCCTATTACGCCCAGCTTCCGGCAACGCGGGAAACGTCGAAAGAGGCCGCGGCCGCAGCGGCCGCGGGCACCGTGCTGATAAAGCTTCTTCCGGAAGCTGCTTCCGATATCCAGGTGGCCTTGAAAAGCTATCTGGCGGCGATCCCCGAAGGCGACGCGAAGTCGGGCGGCATCAAGCTGGGCGAGGCGGTTGCGGCCAAGACTCTCGAGGCGCGTGCCAACGACGGCTCGTCGGCCGCAGATGCATATCGGCCCGTGACCACGGCCGGCGTCTATATCCCGACGGCGCTCACCGTCGCCCCTCAATGGCCGGACCTCATGCCGTTCGCGATGACGAGCCCGTCCCAGTTCCGACCAAAACCACCAATCGCGCTCGAAAGCGAGCAATGGGGCAAGGATTACAATGAGATCAAAGAGCTCGGCGCGAAGAACAGCAGCAAGCGAACGGCGCGACAGACGGAGGACGCTCGTTTCTGGCTGCTGACCGGGCCGCTAAGCACGCATCCGCTGCACCGTCAGATCGCTCTTCGGAAAGAGATGTCGGTGATCGACAGCGCTCGCTTCATGACGGTGGTTACCGCCGCTGAAGCGGATGCGATGATCGCGGTTCTGGATGCCAAGTACAAGTATGCGTTCTGGCGCCCGATCACGGCCATCCGTAACGGCGATATCGACGCCAACGCCGCGACCGAGCGCGACGCAACTTGGCTGCCGATCGACAACACGCCTATGCATCCCGAATATCCATGTGCTCACTGCATCGTCAGCTCGGCCGTCGCAAGCGCCGTCGAAGCCATGCTTGGGACGGCCGATATTCCCGAGGTGACCATGACCAGCCCTACGGCGCCTGGGGTGACCCATCGCTGGACCAACCTCAACGCCTATGCGGACGAGGTGGCTGTCGCTCGCATCGCTGCGGGTTTCCACTACCGGTTTTCGACCGTTGTGGGTCAGGACATGGGCCGACAAATTGGCCTCCATGCGGTCAAGACGATCATGCAACCGTTGGGGCCCACGTCAGCGCGGTGATCTGGGCAACTTCGGCACAGAGGGACGTCCCGCCGGCGCCACGCGCCGCTAACGGCCGAAACGCACGTTGAGACCGGCGCGCACGACGCTCTTGGTCTCTGTGACATCGACGAATGCCGGACCCAGCCCGGCGACTTGCGGCGTGAAAGCAATCTGGCGAGTGCCGAAGTCGTAATAGTTGTATTCGACGAAGCCGGATAGGACATTGGTGAAGGCGTATTCACCGCCGACCCCGATCGTCCATCCCGACCGCGTCACGCGCGCGGTATACGCGGTCCCGAGGATGATCGTCGTCGCCCAATAATCGTCGCGCTCCCAGGCGCCGCCGCCCTTGACGTAGCCGAGGAAGCGATCCCAGGCGTAGCCGATGCGGCCGGTGACCGTCGCCAGCGACCTGACCTTGCTGTGATAGGCAACGCCGATCTCGCGCGCGCTGTCGTGGCTGCCCTCGGCATCCGCCCAGGCATAGTCGCCCTGGAGCCCGACCACAAAGCCGCCCGCGAATTGATAGTCGCAACCGCCCTGCACGCCGCCAAGCCAGCCATGCGCCTCATGTCCGCCGAGCGACTGGCCGAAAAACGCGCCGCCGGGCGTGCGCACAATCCAGTCCTTCTGCTTCGCCCACAGGCCGCCCGCATGACCGCCGACGTAGCAGCCGGTCCAGCTCCAAACCGGGACGGCGGACGGAGGTGCCTTATAGACGGGAGCGCGCATATCGGCCGAAAGCGCTGGACTCGCCAGCGCAATCAGGGCCGCCGTTCCGAGCAGGACTTTCCGCATGACCGCACCCCCGCGTCGTGACGAGGGCATTATGCAAGGAGCCTGCGTCGAATGCTGTAGCTCATCAGCCACATGGGCGTGGAGTTTCGAAAGGGCAAACGAACGCTCGGATCAAGGCGTCTCGCTGCCCGATCGATTGAGAACGGTGCGAAAGCCAAGATGCCCGGCGCCGAGATCGACCTCCTGCGGCTGGCGCGCCGCCGGACGATACCGCGAGCAGTAGTTGGATGCGCACAGGAAAGAGCCGCCCTTGATGACGCGGCTTGGCGACTGGCCGGCAGTCAATGCGAGGTCTTGCAACGCGGGTCCGCTGGGATTGACCGTTGCCTCGCGCGGGTGGCCCGCCCGATACCAATCGCTCGTCCACTCCCAGACATTGCCGATCATGTCGTAGAGGCCGTAGCCGTTCGGCTTGAAGCAGCCGACGGGCGCGGTCCCGGCGTAGCCGTCCTCATTCGTGTTGTAGACGGGGAAGATGCCTTGCCAGCTGTTGGCGATCGGCTTGCCCTCGGCATCGAAGGCGCTCGACCAGTCGTCCTCGCCCTCGCGACCGCCGCGCGCGGCGAACTCCCATTGCGCCTCGGTCGGCAGCTCACGCCCGCGCCAGCGCGCATAGGCGAGGGCATCCTCGTAGGCGATATGCACGACCGGATAATTGTCCTTGCCCGCGATCGAGCTGCCGGGGCCGGCCGGCTCACGCCAATTGGCGCCCGGCACGTATTGCCACCACTGCGTGATCCGGCCGCCGCTGCCGACATTGGTTGGCGGGATGAACATCACGGAGCCGGGAACGAGCAGCTCCCTGGGCATGCCGGGATGCGCCGCGGGGTCGAGCCCACGCTCGGCCAGCGTCACGTACCCCGTCGCCGCCACGAACTCCCGGAACTGCGCGTTGGTCACCTCGTGGCGATCGATCCAGAAGCCGTCGACGCGCACGATGTGGGTGAAGCGCTCCTCCGGACGATGGCGCTCGGAGCCCATGACGAACGTTCCGCCACGGATGAACGCCATCCCCGCAGTGTCGTTGTCCTGCGAGGGCAGGCCGGAATAGGCGGCGCAAGTTCCGAGTTCGCCGCCTGCCGCAGGCCTTTGCGCGAGCGCGAAAGTACCGATCATCGAACTCGCCGCGGCGAAGGCGACGCAACACATCAGCAGGTGGCGCAGCGCCATGGCGGGTCTCCTAACTGCTGCGTCAATCTTCGCATCAGAAATTGTACATGCGCTTGGCCGCGGCGAGCGCCCGCGTGCAGCCGGCGCGATCTCCGCGGGCGTCGAGCCGCTTGGCGCGCGCCATGGCGGCCGCGAAGGTTGCTTGCGCGCGCTCCTCGGCGCGTTTGATCGAGCCGGGCGTCGGTTGGCGATCGAGCTGGGCGCCGATCGATTGCGGCGCCATCGGCCCGGCGTTCGGATTCCCCACGGACTGGCGCACCGCCTGCTCGAATTGCGCGATTTCGTTGGTGCAGGGGCCGGCATGCGCCGCTGCGACGCCGAGGCCCAAGGCGGTGGCAGCGATAATGACTGTGGTCACTCGTCCGTTCATGAGCGCGCTCCAGCTTCGATCCGCGAAGGCATAGGATATCCTCAGAAATTGATCGGATAGAGCCAGTTTAACCACGAGTGGGTCCAGGAATATCTTCATGGCGTACCAAAAATTTCCGCCCGCCACTGCAGCGCGCCGCCGCTGTCAGGTCGTGCGGCGCACCGGCGCTGCCGTCTCGGGCGCGTCGCTTACGCTTCGGCAGGCAATCGCGGTCATCACCAGCGCCACACCGGACATGAAAAGATTGATGCCGATAAGCAGGCCGAGCGCCCAAGCCACGCTCCCCGGCCAGCCCGCGATGATGATTCCGGCGAGGATTAAATCGGCGACGCCGCTGATCGCCAGCCAAAGCCACGAGCGCGGAAACAGCTGGCGATGATCGAGCGACGTCAATATCTGCACGATGCCGTGCGCCGCAAAGAAGGCGGCCAGCGCCAGCGTCAGGGTTACCACCCCGGCGAACGGCCGCCACACCAGAAAGGCGCCGATCAGGATCGCCAGCACCGCACTGAGCAATGTCCACACAAAGCCCGGCACGCTCCTCGTCGTGAACAAGGCGGCAAGCCCGACGAATCCGCTCGTCAGGAATAGCCATCCCGCAAAGGTTTCGACTACCAGCGTCGCCACGAAGGGGGAGGCCGCCGCGAGCAGTCCGAGGATCGCCATGACGACGCCCGGGACCAGGAAAAGAACCCAATGGCGGCGGATCGCCGCTCTGACATTGCGTCGGACATCATCGACATTGGCCACACTCATGACTGCCTCCTGGAGCGTCATTGAACGTCTTGACGCTTCATCCCGTGCGCTTGCAGCTGGGGCGCTATTCGAACGCGAAGATGCGCTTCCAGTCGTTCTTCATGCTGATTACCGTCCAGCCTTTGCTCTTCGCCTCGCCATAGAGCGCAGGCGTAAAGGTGCCGACCTTGCTGTCGGGCAGACCTTGCGCCGGGCCGTAGGCGTATTCGCGTGCCGCGTCGTCGTGCAGCACCAGCATCTTCAGCCGCGCGCCGGCGCCGGCGCCGGTCCACTCCAGCATCTGCCGGTCGCCGGTCGAGTTGCCGAACGCCGCGTAGGGCCGGCGACCGATCATGAGGTGAATCCCTTCCGGCTTGCCGGCGTTGTTGTCGTTCAAGATGAGCTTCGGCTCCTTGGTCAGGAACGGCTTGCCGTCCTTGCCGTAGCCGTATTTCGTTCCACCCGCGGTGCCGACCACCTGCTCGGGCGGGATGCCGTAGACCTTGTCGGCATAGACGCGCACGAAGTCCTGACCGCCGCCGGTCACGATGTAGGTCTTGTAGGCGTTGTCGCGCAGGTAACGCAGCACTTCGAGCATCGGCTGATAGACGAGCTCGGTATACGGCCGCTTCCAGCGAGGATCGCGCGCGGTTTCGAGCCACTTCTTCGCTTCGGCGTTGAACTCCTCCACCGACATGCCGGTCAGCGTCGCGGCGAGGATCTTCTCGAGGTCGCGCATCGAGAGCTTCGCTATCGCCTCGCGGTTGCCGGAGAGCACGGTCTTGAACGGCTCGGCGTTCCTGAGCTCCGGCCGCTTCGCCGCCACCGCCGGGACGCGCTCCAGGCAGTAGACCACTTGCGTGTACATCGGATGCTCGACCCACAGCGTGCCGTCCTGATCGAACACCGCGACGCGGTCCTCCGGAATGACGTAGCTCGGACTCGATCGGTCGATGGTCGCGCGCACGAAATCGAAGATCGCTTGCTTTGCCGGCCCTTCGTTCCATGACGGCAGCAACCCGCCCGGCGTTTGCGCCAGCGCGGAGACCGGAAGGAGCGGTCCAGATAACGCCGGCAGCAGCGCCAACGTCGAGAGCAGAACGCGACGATTGATCCCGGAGGAAGGCGCGGTCGGTTTCATGTTCGATTCCGGCGCAGCTGGTTAATTGCTGGAGGGCGGGTTCCTGAGCTTCTCCATGGCCTGTTCGACCGAGAAGCTGCCGGGCTTTTGGCGCGGCGGGAACTGCTTAAAGCTCTCGAGATGCTGCGCCACGAGCGACTGCGCCGGGACGAGCACGAAGGCGTGCTCGACGAACCATCGCACGTAGTCGCCCGCCTCGTGCTGAGCCCGCTCGAACGGATCGGAGCGCAGGTTGAACAGCAGGGGCAGGCGCAACTGCACCATCGGCTGCGCCCAGACATCGAAGCCATGCGCCTTCTGCTCCAGGAACACCGCCTTCCACTGCTCGTAGCGCAGGCCGGCGAGGTTGCCGTCATCGGTCCAGTAGAAGAACTCGCGGCGCTGGTTCGGGCCCTTGCGGGCGAGCAGGTCGCGCTGGTCGTAGCCGTCGAGGTGAACCCTGAAGTTTTTGCCGGCGGCGTCGTAGCCCTGCAGCAGCTTGTTCTTGATGTCCGGCTCGCCGGCGGCGGCGACCAGCGTGGTCGCCCAGTCCTCGGCGGAGAAAACGTCGTTGATCTCGATGCGCGGGGGCACCAGGCCGGGCCAGCGCACCATCGCCGGCACGCGGTAGCCGCCCTCCCAGTTGGTGTTCTTTTCGCCGCGGAACGGCGTCGTGCCGCCGTCGGGCCAGGAGAACGCCTCGGCGCCATTGTCGGTGGTGTAGATGACGATGGTGTTGTTGGCGATGCCGAGATCGTCGAGCTTCTTCAGAAGCTCGCCGATCTGCCCGTCGTGCTCCACCATGCCGTCCGGATAGATGCCGAGCCCGGTCTTGCCCTGGGACTCGGGCTTCAGCCGGGTCCAGATGTGCATGCGGGTCGAGTTGAACCACACGAAGAACGGCTTGCGGTCCCGGACGGCGCCGTCGATGAACTCCATCGTGGCTTTCAGGAACTCTTCGTCGATCGTCTCCATCCGCTTCTTGGTGAGCGGGCCGGTGTCCTCGCATTTCTGCTTGCCCCAGGGGCCGAAACGGGGATCGTCACCGGGCGTGTCGGTCGCGGTCGCGACGCATTTGAGAACGCCGCGCGGGCCGAATTGCGCCCTGAAAGCCGGATTCTTCGGATAGTCCGGATGCTCGGGCTCGTCCTCGGCGTTCAGGTGATAAAGGTTGCCGAAGAACTCGTCGAAGCCGTGCACGGTCGGCAGGAACTCGTTGCGGTCGCCGAGATGGTTCTTGCCGAATTGTCCGGTCGCGTAGCCCTGCGGCTTGAGCAACTCGGCAATTGTCGGGTCCTTCTCCGAGAGTCCCTCCTTCGCCGACGGCAGGCCGACTTTCAATAGCCCGGTGCGCAACGGGGACTGGCCGGTGATGAAGGCAGCGCGGCCGGCGGTGCAGGATTGCTGGCCGTAATAGTCGGTGAAGATCGCGCCGTCGCTGGCGATGCGGTCGATGTTGGGCGTGCGATAGCCCATCTGGCCGCGGCTGTAGGCGCTGATGTTCCAGTAGCCGATGTCGTCGCCCATGATGACGAGGATGTTCGGTCTCTGCGGTTGCTGCTGCGCCGACGCTGGCGCTGGTGCGACCAGTGCGAAAGCGAGCGATGCCAGCAGGGCAAGCCGGATGTTCCAGCTCCTGTTCATCGTTGATCTCCCGACGAAGTGGTTGCTCGATCGGCTTATGGTCCGCGGACGCCCCGTGGGGCGCCCGCATCAACCGCACGCATCCGAGCTACTGGCTCGGGTGCATCGGTGCCTTCTTGAGCTCTTCCATGACCTGATCCAGGTTGTAGCTCGCCGGATCCTGAAGGGGGGGGAACTCCTTGTAGGATTCCAGCTCCTTGAGCCACAGCGCCTGGCCGATGGGCAGCAGGTTCCAGTCGTAGATGTAGCCCGTGACCGGCCCGCCGAGCGCGCCGCTGAACCAGAAATTCGCCTTTTTCCACTCGCCCATCCCCGTCTCGAAAGGATCGCGCTTGAGGTTTACCATGCCGGCTACGAACTGGGTCTGGACTCCCGGGACGACGAAGCCCGTCGAGGTTTCGGGCGCGATCGCGAAATACATCTTCCAATTCTTGTAGCGCACCGCCGACGGGTGCTTGCTGGAATAGTAGAAGAAGGTATCGCGCGCCGACTTCTCCGAACGTCCCGAGAGGTACTCGGTCTGGTCGACGCCATCGAGCGTCGTCTTCACGATGCCGGGATACTGGCCGGCCTCGATCCGCTTCTTCAGTTCGTCTCCCTTGGCGCCGCCCGCGATGTTGACAAACGTGGGCAGCCAGTCGAGCGACGCGAAGATGTCGTTCTTGACGGTCCCGGGCCTGATGACGCCCGGCCAGCGAATGACCGCCGGAGCGCGCATGCCGCCTTCCCAGGTCGTCATCTTTGAGCCCTTGAACGGGGTCGTGCCGCCGTCCGGGAAGGTGAAGGTCTCGGCGCCGTTGTCCGTCGTGAACACGACGATCGTGTTGTTGGTCTGGCCCATTTGCTCGATTTTCTGAAGGACGAGGCCGATATTGTCGTCCATCTGCTTCATGCCGGCTTCGTTGACGCCCCAGTCCTTGCCGCCAGGCTCACCCACCATGGCGTAATACTTGTCCGACAGCACGGTCGTGACGTGCATGCGCGCCGGGTTGTACCAGACGAAGAACGGCTTGTTGGTGCGTTGGGGATCGTTGCGGTCGAGGAAGTCGATGACCTTGGCGGAGATCTCCTCGTCCACCGTCTTCGACCGCTCCAAGGTCAGCGGGCCCTGATCCTGGCATGTCTGGTTCCTCGCCGTGCCGTCGGAGGACTTGCACCAGATCACCGGGCGGGGCGGCGTCAGGCAGATCGTCGTCTTCGGATCCACCGCCCCTGGGACTTCCGGGAGGCCGGGGACCGGTGTGTTCTTGCAGGGCGGGGCGACGGTCTGCAGGGTCGGGGTCTTGTTGATGTCCGGGAAGCTCACGCCCTGCATCGCATCCAGGTGGTACAGATAGCCCCAGAACTCGTGGAAGCCGTGGGACGTCGGCAGCGCCTCGGTGTGGTCGCCCAGGTGGTTCTTGCCGAACTCGCCGGTGTTGTAGCCGAGGTCGCGCAGGAACCAGGCGAGCGCCGGCGTCCCGGGCCGCAGGTAGGACGGGCTGCCGGGCAGCTGCGGCGGGATCATGCCGGTGCGCAGCGGGTGCATGCCGGTGAAGAAACTGTTGCGCCCCGCGGTGCAGCTCTCCTCCGCGTAGTAGTGCATGAAGATCGCGCCTTCATTGCCGATGCGGTCGATGTTCGGCGTTTCGCCGACCATCAGGCCGCGGTGATAGATGCTCGGCTGCATCCAGCCGATGTCGTCTCCCATGATGAAGAGGATGTTGGGCTTCTGCTGCTGCTGTGCAGCCGCCGGCGCGCTCGCCGCCATCACGGCAACGAATGACACGAGTAGGCCGAGGCAGAACTTCCTGGTCAGACTCATGGCCAGTTTCCTCATTTTTGGCTGCCCGAACTGGGCCGGCAGCCGGCGCCCGCGCCGACGTTTCGGCGCGATGATGTCGAACATCCTGCGTTACGGCTGGAAGCCCAAAGAGGCCATGCAAGCCTTGTAGGCGTCGGAACGCTGCATGTCCTGGCTTTCTCCACCCGGAAACTCACGGTGAGCCTGGTTGATGCACCTGTGTATTGCCGCATCCCTTGCAGCACTCTGTTGGGCCGTTGCTTGCGAGGCGAAAGCGGCTGCGAAAAGTCCCAGTGCGAGTGCAAGGAAAAGATTATTTGCGTTCCTCATGGGATTTCCTCGAATGTCAGTGCCAATTGCCATCCCGCCGAAGGCTCAAGAATTGCGGCGTTGAGGTTGGCGCTGCCCCGATTGTCCTCCCCCGATTCCCGACCGGCCATCGGGGTTTCACCGGATAAGTGGATGCGGTTTGTCCTGATTTCGTTTTGGGCAGAAACGCGCGCGATTCACCGGCGTTCGCTGGCGGGCTGCGATCAATCGCGGCGCCGCTGAAACTCACTTTGTTATCGTCGAGGCAGCGCCTTCATCTTGTATCGGGATAATCGCCTTCACGACGGTCCGTCCCACGGCAGAATCGATTTCAAGCCGCCCGCCGATTTGATGCAGGCGCTCGCGCATGCTGGCCAACCCCACGCCCGGCCACCCCGACCCGACCTTTCGGCCGATCAGTGCACGCCTGTTGCCTATTGCCGGTATCCCCCGCCCCGTGTCCTCGATGGTCAGCACGATGGTCTGGCCATCGTTTCCTTTCTTGCGCGCGAGCCGGATTCCTGCGGTGGGGCTTTGGGAGTGACGCGACACGTTTGTCAGCGCCTCTTGCACAACACGGAACACCGCCAGTTCGGTGTCGGGCGGCAGACGGTCGATGTCGGGGGCTATTTGGAGGTCGACCGCAAGGCCGCTGCGTTCCATATAGCCATCGACATAACAACGTAGCGCCGGCCCCAAGCCCATCTCGTCAAGCAGTGGCGGGTGCAGCAGGTATGAAACGGTGCGGACTTCGCGGATCGATTGCTGCAGCGCTTCCTCCACTTGTCCCAGGATCGGCTTGGCAGCCGCCGGCAGTGCATCCTCGATGCGACCGAGAAGCAACGTCGCGGCGATGAGGTTCTGACCCGTGCTGTCGTGGAGATCGCGCGCAATCCGGCGGCGCTCCTCGTCCTGCGCGCGAACCACGGATATGGCGAGCTCGCGCAGCGAGTGCTCGGCACCTCGCAGCTCGTCGATCAGCGCGCCCAACAGAAGCACTGGTATCGAAAGGCCGGTCAGAAATAGCTGCAGCGCGAGCACGCTCCTTTCCGGGTCTGCGTCAAGAAGCAGGCCCGAACCATGCAACGTCCGCGACGTCATAACGACCGTCACCACGAGGATCGCGCCGCTCGCTCCCTTTTCGCCGTACCGCACGGCCGCCCACAGAACGAATGGAAGCGGCGAAAAAAGCAGCACGGGACGAAAGGCGCTGGTGACCCACCCGCCGATCTGTCCCGCCATGACGCAAGTACCGAGAAGAAACGCGGCGAGGATCACCGGCTCGATGTGCCGGCGAGAGGGTATCCATCGCGACCAGCTCGTGCCGCTGGCGAACCAAATGAGAAAGACCGGACCGATCGTGAGGTTCGGGAGCGCATTGGCGACGTACCAGTGCGCCCAATAGATCCAATAATTCGACAGCGCGCCGCCGCCCAGAATCGGCACGAACGCGCCGCCCAGCGCAGACAGCGCCGGGCTCACGCCTGCGGCGATGACGATATAGAGCGACGCTTTTTGGAATGTTCCGAACCAGGGCGGATCGCCCACGAAGCGGCGCACGCCATACGCGTTGAGCAGCGCGACCATGCAGTTGGTCGCGAATGCGACCAGCAACTGCGGCGCCGGCATTCCCACGCCGACCTCGGCAACGACATGGGCAGGAAACGCGGCCGCGATGTAGAGCCACCAGCGCTGCCGCGGAACGAGCAGAAGGGCGCAGAAGAGGACGACGTTGGGCGGCCAAAATAGCGCGAAAATCTGATCTGAAAGCGTGCCGATATAGAACGCCGCCTCGGCGCCGAGAAAGTAGATTAGGGCGACGAGCGCAGGCCCCTGGAGCGATGCGGTGGAATCCCGGAGCCACGCCAGACTCGATCGCAGCGCAACGTCGGGGATCGTGATGAATGACACGGCGTCGCTCCCCACCCATCGTCAAACGCGACTTATTGGGCTGCGTGTCGTTCTCTACCGCGACGCATCATATCATTGCGCCGCGCGACCTCCCTTCACACAGCGGTGATCCGCCATGCTGTGGCTGATGGAATAAAGCCTTACACGAATATGACAAAGGACGATCGTCGCTTCGATTGGCGATCGCGTTTGGGGCAACGAAGGGCCGGAGCCAGACGTGGGCTGTTGCAGACCGGCAACGCCGAACCCGAAAAGCGCGCTTTGCATGCGTCGAGAGGCTGAATTTCAGGGTTTTCCCTGAGGCCCGACGCCTTGACGTGAACATGCTCGCGTCTTTGTCATATGCGCTCATGCGGGCCTCACCCGCGTAGTTGCGGATGCGATGGGTGATGGCCGAACGCGGAGATCACGGCAGGCAGATACCGCTATCGATCTCGGGGGCGGACATGAAACAACGAACGAACCCACGACGCGTGCTGATGGGAGCCTTCGCGTCGGCACTTCTCGGCGCCGCGATCGCTGTGCCGACGGCCGCATTGGCGGACGAGGGAGGTGTGAGTTTCTGGATCCCCGGCTTCTTCGGGAGCCTCGCGGCGGCTCCGCTGCAGCCGGGCTGGACGCTCCAGACCAACTACTATCACACCAGCGTATCTGCCGGGGCCGACGTAGCGCGGGCGCGCGAGATCACGATCGGTCGCATCCCCGTCAATCTCAACGCGAACCTGAGCGCGACTCTCGACGCACGGGCCGATCTCGGCTGGGCCCTGCCGATGTACACCTTCGCAACGCCGGTTTTCGGCGGCCAGGCAACCGTGGGCGCGATCGTATCATATGCCCGCGTCAGCACATCGCTGGCGGGAACGCTCTCCGGCACGTTGGCGACTCCATTCGGAACACTCCCGTTCGCACGCTCCGACAGCATCAGCGACGCGGTCTGGGGTTTCGGAGACGTCTTGCCCATTGCGACACTGCGCTGGAACGCAGGCGTTCACAACTACTTGACCTATATCACCGGGGATATACCGGTCGGGGCCTACGACTCCGCCCGCCTCTCGAATGTCGGCATCGGGCACGGCACGATCGACGCGGGCGGCGCCTACACCTACTTCAATCCGCAGACCGGGCACGAATTCACCGGCGCGCTCGGCTTCACCTACAATTTCGAGAACCAGTCGACCCAATATCAGAACGGCGTCGACATGCATTTCGATTGGGCCGCGTCGCAGTTCCTGACTAAGCAGTTTCAGGTCGGAGCGGTAGGCTACGTCTATAAGGAGATCGGCTGCGACAGCGGCTCCGGCGACCGCGTCGGTTGCTTTCAGTCGCAGGTCGTTGGGGTTGGCCCGCAGCTCGGCTTCATCTTTCCGGTCGGGGACCTTCAGGGCTATCTCAATCTGAAGTACTACAGCGAATTTGCCGCGGAGAACCGTCCCCACGGCTGGAACACCTGGGTCACGTTCACGATCTCGCCGCCTGCGCCCACGCCGAGTGCGCCACCGCGACGGATGATCACGAAATAAATAACCAAGCGCCGCTGCGGGACTGGGCTCGGTCTTGCAATGAATTTGGTCCTGCCGAGGCTCGTAATAACGAGTGCGGGTTCGGATAGCGGGGGATGCGTGATCGCCCTAATAAAGAATCTGCCCGCGAGCAATATTGGCGCCTTGCGCAAGCGTGCTTGGAGATGGTGCCCACCATTCAGGACCAGGAGGGGCGCGATGCTCTGATGGAGATGGCGCGAGTCTGGCTGCGCTTGGCAGAAACCTATGAGGACGACAGCTCGATATTGTCAGGCGCAACCAAGGAGCCTCGGCCGGTCATGCAACAACAACAGCAGGTGCCGCCCAAGAAGGATGACGATAAAGACTAGGGCGTGAACTCACAAACGCGCAGGGATGTTGTTCCTGATTCGTCGCTGACAGCTAGTCAATGCATTGGTTTTTTCTTAGACGACACGCCAGGAATTTGGAGGAAGTGAAGTGGGATCCTCTGCCGTTGGCGCTGGCCTGAGGCCGCTAGGACCAAAAATCATACGAGCGTCAAAGCGTCTCGGATCCTGGTGGCGCGTATCACTTCGACTGCGAGGGCGCCGTTTCCATGGCACGGATTTGGCGACTATCACCTTGGCATTCATCGCCCTGGGATTGACCGCGGCCGAACCACGAGACTTTAGAGCAGCCGACACCCAATCGAATGATCACCCGACAGCGCAAGCGCTCGTTCACATGAGTGAGCTCGTGAGCGACCGGACGCAAGGCCGGCATCGCATGATCGTTTATCCAGGGGGCCTATTGGGCGAGCAAGAAGCAAGCTTCGAGCAAACGCGTACTGGAGGAATCGACATTAATCGCACCAACATGGCTCCCCTCTCCAGCTTTCTCAGCAAAGCGAATATTTTCGGTTTGCCCTTCCTTTTCCGGTCCGCCGATCATCTCCACAGGATTCTAGACGGCCCAATCGGCGACGATATCCTGCAAAGCCTTGAACCCCATGGATTCGTCGGGCTCGCATTTTTCGAATCTGGAGCAAGGTCGGTTTACACGGTCAGACGGCCGGTGCGAACGATTGACGACATCAAAGGATTACGCATTCGATTGCAACAGTCAGATCTCATGGTCGAGATGTTCGCGGCGCTCGGCGCAGAACCCGTCATACTTCCCTATACCCGCACCAAGACCGCATTGACGACCGGCCTCATCGACGCTGCCGAGAATAACTGGCCGTCTTACGTAGCTTCCGACCATTACTCCGTTGCTCCCTACTTTACGCTTACCGCGCATACCATGACGCCGGACGTCCTGATCATGTCGATGAAGGCTTGGAGAAGCCTGGGTCCCGCGGATCAGAATATCTTTCGAAATGCGGCGCGAGACTCGAGCATATTTTTGCGCGGCCAGTGGAAAAATTGGGAGGCGAGTTTCCGCAAGCAAGCACTGGACCTAGGCGTGACTGTCATAGAAATCGACCGGAAGCCGCTAGAAGCCGCATTGACGGGCCTCTATCCGAAAGTTGTGACGGACTCGCACTCGAGACATCTTGTCGAGTCCATCCAAAAAGACCAATAAGGTTTCCGCTGTTCGTTCGGTCGGAAGCTTCTAAGATGTTTGGTCTCGCCGTGCCGGCCGCTGCTCGCCACTAAAACGGGCTTGGGTCGGCCATCCCTGCACCATGCGGGATTTCCCGCCGCGCATTTCAGGGTTTTGGATGGTTCGGCCGTCGCATGCTTGCTGCTATGCTAATTCGAAACCTGACCCAGGCATTGCCTTCGAGCATCCGCTCGTTTGCGATTTAAGTAACGGCTCGACAATCGATCATGACGCGAATCCTCATCGCCGACGATCATGACGTTGTGCGATCCGGATTGCGTTCGATCCTCGAAGCGCATCCCGGTTGGGAGATTGTTGCGGAGGCCGCCGATGGCAAGGAGGCCATCAAAAAGGCATTGGAGACAAAGCCGGATGTCGCGGTGATCGACTATTCGCTCCCGCTCTTGAATGGAATCGAAGCGACTCGGCAGATCCGAAAAAGAGAACCGCGCACGGAAGTTCTCATCTTCACCATGCACGACGAGGAGATCTTGATCAGGAACGTGCTCGAGGCCGGCGCGCTGGGATACCTGCTGAAGCAGGACGCGAAACGATACCTTGTCGCGGCGGTAGAGGCGCTGGCGGAGCACAAGCCGTTTTTCACCGCGCGGGTGTCGCAGACGCTGCTCGCTTCGTTTCTGGGAAAAAGGGGCGCTGCCTCTGATCAAATTCTGTCCCCCCGCGAGGAGTCCGTTATCAAGCTCATCGCTGAAGGGCACGGAAACAAGGAGATTGCCGGTGTCCTGTCGATCAGCCTCAAGACGGTTGAAAGTCACCGGGCATCGGCGCTTCGGAAACTCAAACTATCTTCAACCGCCGACCTCGTGCGATACGCCATTCGCAACAAGCTCGTTGAACTCTGAGGAGTCGAGATTAGCCGCGCCGCGCTGCGCTACTGCGCCGTCATGCCGCCGTCCAAGGTAAGAATGGTGCCGATGAGTGATCCACCGACAGAGTCGCGATCTCGGTGCTACCCTCCCCTGGAGGGGGAGGGTCGCCGAGCGAAGCGAGGCGGGGTGGGGTGAATTACCGAAACTGTGAGGATCGTTTTGTCACCCCCACCCCGGCTCGCTCGTCTCGCTCCGCTACGACGAGCTCACCGACCCTCCCCCTCCAGGGGAGGGTGACGCCTGCGGCACCTACACTCACTGATCAAACATGTTTATGAACTTGTTTTCTAGCGTTCCGCTCCCTCCGTGTTCTTGACCCAGCGCAGAATGTGACGCGCGACGGCAACCAGCACGCCGTCCTGATTGACGACGCCGATGTCGGCGAGCGATTGGCCCTTTTGCGGATCGACCTCGGCGATGGTGTAGGTGAGCGTGACCGTGTCGCCGATGAACACCGGAGCGAGAAAGCGCACGCGATCGTAGCCCAGCGACACCGGCGTCGTCTCCAGCGTGGCCCCCTGGCATTTCTCGATCATCATGGTCGAGCACGTCGACATGTAACCGACGATCAGCGCGCCATGCGCGATGCGCCGGCCGAATTTCGAACGCGCCATGTACTGCTCGTTGACGTGGTTCACCGAGAAATCGCCGGTGATCCCGGCAAAGAGATAGATATCGGTCTCTCCGACCGTCTTGGCGAAGGTAACGCTGTCCCCGACGTTGACGAAGATGTCTTGCATTACGCTTCCCAGAACATGATGCGGAGCCTTTTGCCGACACCGCGCCCATCTTTCGTCCGCAGGCTTTCCAAGAGCATATTCCGATTGACGTGATTTGGCATCGCGCAGCCCAAACGTGTCACCCCCGGGCTTGACCCGGGGGTCCATCTGCTCCGCAAGATGTTCTTTTTGCGAAGAGGATGGATTGTCGGGTCATAAGCGCGTTTACGCGCGTCTTCGACGCGCTAGGCCCGGCAATGACTGGCGGATGGGCCAATGCAAAGAGGCCTTGCATCCGGCATCATCTCTCATCCACGCGCACCACGCCGTCGCGGGCGAGCGCCGCAATCTCGCCCTCGCCGAAACCGAGCTCGGCGAGCACGTCCTTGGTCTGGGCGCCGAGCCGTTGCGGCGCCAAGCGAATGGCCGCCGCCTCGCCGTCGTAGCGCACGGGATGGTTGACCAGCGTGACCGGCGCGCCGTTGTCGCCTGCGCCTTTAACCATCACCAGCGCTTGCACGTGCTTCACCTGCGGGTCGTCAACGAGATCGGCATAGCCCTGCACGCGCGCATGCCAGATTTGCGCTCGCTCCATACGCAGGCTCCAGTCTTCGGTGTTCTCGGTCTTCAGCCGTGCGGCGATGATCTCGCCGATCTCGTCCTGCCGGCTCCAGGCGTCCTGGTCGGAGAAGGTGGCCAGCCGCGGCTCCTCGATCGCTTGCGCGAGCTTCTGCAATGGGCAAAGCGATACGGCGATGTAGCCGTTGCGCGTCGCATAGACGCCGTACGGCGCGGGGTAGTACCAGCCCGCGATGTGAGGACGCGCGCTCACGCTCGCCGGCCGGTTCGCGGCGTTGAGCCAAGCGGTGAGCGATTCCGCCTGGAGGTCGAGCGCTGCCTGCATGAGGCTCGCGTCGACCCGGCAGCCCTTGCCGATGCGCTCGCGCCGCAGTAGCGCGGCGAGAATTCCCATGGCGAACAGCGCGGCGCCGTGGTGGTCGACCGCGGACACCCCGACCGGTCGCGGCCCGGTCGCGTCTTGACCGGTGATCGCCATGAGCCCGAACAGCGCCTGCGCCAGCAGATCCTGACCGGGCCGCTGTGTGTAGGGACCGTCGGGGCCGTAGCCCGACGCCGAGGCATAGATCAAGGAAGGCTTGCGCCGACGCAAGGCTTCGTAGCCGAAGCCAAGCTTTTCCATCACCCCCGGGCGGAAATTCTCGGCCACCACGTCGGCGCCGTCGATGAGCTTGAATGCGATCTCGCGGCCCTTGGGCGATTTCAGATCGAGGGCGACGCTGCGCTTGTTGCGGTTGGTGGACATGTGCACCATCCCCTGACCGTCGTGCCAGATGTCGCCGCTGCTCCAATGCCGCTGCCAAGCGCCTTCGGGGCTCTCGACCGCAATCACATCGGCGCCGAGGTCCGCCAGCGCCTGGATGCCCATCGGGCCGAGCAGGAAATGGTTGAAGCTGACGACGCGTATGCCTTGCAGCAGATCGAGCATCGGAGTCCTCGCGTACCGTTGCCAGTCATGCGCGGGCTTGACCCGCGCATCCATCTTCTTTGTTAAGCAGGTCTTTCGAAGATGGATGGATTGCACCGCAACTCGGGCTTGCCCGAGTTGCTCCGTATTATGAGCCGCAAGTCGGGTAAACCCGACTTGCGGTGTCAAGCCCGGCAATGACGAACTCAGCAAAACGTGGTCTACCGCCTCTCCTCGAGCTCGTCGAAGAAATGCAGGTTGTCAGTCGCAACCGCGGCCTCGATCTGGAAGCCCGTTGGCAAGTTCAAATCCGGATCGACGCCGGCGATTCTGATCTCGCGCTCTCCGAGCCGTACCGCGAGCAGTTGCTCGTCGCCGAGCTGCTCGGTGACCATGACGGTGCCCTTGAACGCGATCTGATGATCGTTCACGGGCGCCCCCAGCCGAATATGTTGCGGGCGCACGCCGAGGCAAACCGAGCGCCCGACGCGCGAGCCGAGAGCGGGAAAGCGCCGCGCCGGAAGACGGAACTGCCACCCCGGGCAGACCAACGCGAAATCCTCGCCCTCCGCCGCCACGTTGACGGTGATGAAATTCATCGAGGGCGAGCCGATGAAGCTCGCCACGAACAGGTTGGCAGGCTTGCGGTAAAGTTCGAGCGGCGTGCCCACCTGCTGGACGACGCCATCCTTCATCACCACGATGCGGTCGCCGAGCGTCATCGCTTCGGTCTGGTCGTGGGTGACAAAGATCGAGGTCGTCGGCACCCGCAGCCGCAGCTCCTTGAGCTCGAGCCGCATTTGTGCGCGCAGCTGCGCGTCGAGATTCGACAACGGCTCGTCGAACAGAAAGACCTTGGGGTTGCGCACGATGCAGCGGCCCAGCGCCACGCGCTGCTGTTGGCCGCCCGACAACTGGTGTGGACGGCGCTCGAGCAGCGGCTCGATCGACAGAATCTTCGCGGCCCGGCTGACGGCAGCGTCGATCTCGCGCGCGGGCACCCGCCGGTTGCGCAGCCCGAAGGCCAAGTTGTCGCGCACGCTCATGTGCCGATAGAGCGCGTAGTTCTGGAATACCATGGCGATGTCGCGATCCTTCGGCTGCAGATGGTTCACGATCCGGCCGCCGATGGCAATGGTGCCGGCGCTGATCTCCTCGAGGCCGGCGATCATGCGCAGCGTCGTCGACTTGCCGCAGCCGGAGGGGCCGACCAGCACGACAAATTCGCGATCCTTGATGGAAAGGTTGATGTCCTTGACGGCGACCACGTGGCCGTAAACCTTGTGCACGTTGGCGAGCACGATATCGGCCATGAGGTCAGATCCTCAGCCCGCGAATGACGTATCGCTGTCCGAACAACGTCACGATCAGCGCTGGAACGAGCGCGATCACCGCGGTCGCGCTCATGAGGTGCCATTCCATGCCGAGTTCGTGCACGAACTGCGCCATCACGACGGTCACGATCGGCGTCTCATGCGAGGTGAGAATGAGGGCGAACAAGAACTCGTTCCAGGTATAGAGCCAGCACAGAATCCCGAGCGCCGTGAGACCGGGAATGGCCGACGGCATGGCTACGCGCCAGAACGCGCCCCAGCGCGAACAGCCGTCGATCATGGCCGCGTATTCCATCGAGGGGTCGATGCCGTCGAAGAAGCCCTTCATGATCCAGGAGAAGAAGCAGATGTGGACGGCAATGTGCGGCAGCAGCAGGCCCCAATAGGTGTCGAATATGTGCAGCTGCTGGGTCACGAAATAGAGCGGCAGCACCCAGGCGACGTAGGGCACGCAGCGAAAAATGTAGATCAAGGAAAACCAGGCGTTCGGGATCGGTCCTTTGAAGCGCGACAGCATGTAGCCGGACGTCGCCGTGACGCCGAGCGAGAGCACGGTCGCCAGTGTGGAGATCATGAAGCTGTTGAACAGCGCCCTGAGCACGATCTCCTGCGACAACACCTCGTGGAAATTATCGATGGTGAATTCGGTCCCCCGATGCACGTAATAGACACCGGTTCCGGGACGCAGCGAGGTCAATATCAGCCAGAACACAGGGAAGGCAAACAGGAGGCAAACAGCAATCGCCGCCAGCGCGAAGAAGGCGGCCTTTCCGCGCGGCGCGAGCGCGGAGAAGAAACCCGCCGATCGCGCGGGCGCGACCGCAACATCGCTCACTTCGACACCTCCACGAAGCGATTGAGCATGCGATAGAGCAGCAGCGCGAAGACGACGATGATGATCGCCCCGATCACCGCAGCCGCGGAGCCGCGGGCGAGGTTGAGGAACTGGAACGCCTCGACATAGGCGTAGATGCTGAACACCTCGGTGGCGCGCGCCGGGCCGCCGCCGGAAATCGTCCACACGATGTCGAACGTGCGGAACGCGTCGATCGCGCGGATCACGATGCAGACCACCATGACCGGCCGCAGCATCGGCAACGTGATGTAGCGGAAGGTGCGCCAGGCGCTGGCCGCGTCGATGCGCGCCGCCTCGAACGGCTCGGGAGGGAGGCTTTGCAGGCCGGCGAGCAGGATCAGCGCGAACCAGGGCGTCCACAGCCACACATCGGTGAGCAGAATCACCGAGAACGTGGTCCAGCGCTGCGTCAGCCAGGAGATGGGCGCAATTCCGAGGCCCTCGAGCGCAGCATTCACGACGCCGAACTGATCGTTGAACATCCAGCGGATCATGATGGCGGCGATGACGGGCGCGACCATCAGCGGCAGCAAAACGAAGGATTGAACGAGCCAGCGCCCGGGAAAGTGCCTGTTGAGCATCAGCGCGATCGCAAGTCCGAGCAGGAGCGAGCAAGCAACGCTCGCGACCATGAAGCCGAACGTGTTGGGAAGCACGATCTCGCGGAATTCCGTGTCGCGAAGCACGTGAACGTAGTTGGCAAGCCCCACCCACGTCCGTTTGGGATCGTGCAGTGTCCAGTCGCGGAAGCTCGCGTTGGCACCCGTCAGAATGGGCACGACCTGGAACAACCCCAGCACGAGCGCCGCCGGCGTGATCAGCGCCAGCATGAAGCGCGTCTTCTCGTTCATGGGGCGGTTTCCGGTGAGGCAGAACCGCCGCCCGCCCCACTATGACGGACGGTGCCACATCGTCCCCTCCCCCGCTTGCGGGGGAGGGACAGGGAGGGGGCGCGCAACGCAATAGAGCATTTCAGATCACCCCCTCCCCAACCCTCCCCCGCAGGCGGGGGAGGGAGCAGACCGAGCTTGCCGCGCGCATCGGTTCCATTCCGCCCGTGCTAATTACCCGTGGCGGCGCGGCGGATCTTGTCGGTGTGGTCGGCCAGCACCTTGGGTATGTCCTCGCGCTTGCCCGAGAGTGCGGCGATCACCATGTCCGAATAGGCTTTGTGCACCGCCGGCCACTCGGCGAAATAGTACGCCGAATGCGTGATCGGCGTCTGATCGAAGACCGCGTGCTTGAGCGCCGCGAAGTCCTTGTCCTCGGCGGCAAGCTTGGGCCAGAGCTTCACGTTGGGCGGCGGGCCGCCGGTCTTCTTCCACATCTCGATCTGCCCCACCTCATCGCTCAGCATCGCCGAGAGCATCTCTTTTGCGAGCTTCTTGCGTTCCGCCGGGACGCCCTTCGGGATCGCCCATCCCCAGATCTCGTTCCAGGACGTCGGCTTCTGCGCGCGCGGGCCGACCGGAAACGGAGCCATGCCGATCTTGCCGACGATCTTGGAGCGCTTGGGATCGTTGAACTCGCCGAAATGGGTCGAATCGACGAGCGTGAACGCGGCCTCGCCGGCCATGAAGATCGCGTTGGCCTCGTTGCGCCCGTATGCCGTCATGCCGGGCGGACTGATCTTGTGGGTGTTGATCGCGTCCCACCAGAACTCCACGATCTCCCGATGACAGGGTTCGGTCACCGCCGGCTCGAACTTCGCAGCCACGAGCTTATCGTTGTCGCGCTCGAACAGCGGTTTGAGGATGTCGCAATTGTTCGCCCACATGGTCCACCAGAAGCTGAACCAGGTGTTGTTCATGCTCATGCCACCGACATATCCCCACTTGACCTTGCCTTCCTTTTGCAGCCGCTGACTGACTGAAACCAGCTGATCGAAGGTCTTCGGCACCTCCTCCGGTTTGACGAGGTCGCTGCGGTAGAAAAACGTGCCGACGGTGTGGGCCATGGGCACGACGGTGAGCTTCTTCTCCTCGGTCCAGAACGCGAGCAGCGGCCAGCGGTCTGCGTTCTCGATGCCTTTGATGTCGTCCGTCGTGTCCAGCCACTTTTTCCAGAGCTGACCCCAGTCATCATTGTGCCAGATGACATCGAACTGATCGGTTCCGGTGGTCAGCGTGGTGGTGACCTTCTCCATGAAAACGCTGTAGGCCATCGGCACGCGCGTCAGCTTGATCCCATGATCCTTCGCCCATTTCTCCATGATGTCGAGCGAAGCATCCTGGATGGGATTCTTCATGTACCCAACTTTTAGTTCGCGCTCCTGCGCCTGGGCGGAAGAGAGGCCTACCGAAAGCGCGAGGCCGATGGCGGTCGCGGCACAGAGGCGAATGAAGCTTCGGAATTGGCGTCTGGGCATTGATACCTCCCTAGGCGGGCCTGCTTCTTGTTAGCGCAGCCCGTGACCATGACACACCTTTGCCGAAGCCGAGGCAAATTGAATGTGCCCCTCGCCCTTCAGCGGTGCATTTATTGCAATTCAAGTCCCGAAACGTCGATCATTCAAGAGCGCAATCGGGGCCCATCGCTTAGAATCCATGCGTCCGCTCGGTCCCGCAGACGCGCGAAGCCAGATCATGAATCGCAACAAACTAGTGGGAGTACTGTGATGAGGCCGTTTGAGGATTTTGAAGCGGTTGCAGTGCAAGTCGAGGAAACGCACATTTTTCTGCGCCGCTTCGGGTCAGGGCCGGCCGTCCTCCTGTTGCACGGGTTTCCGCAGACGCATTTGATGTGGCGGTCGGTGGCCCCACTACTGGCTCGCCGCTTCACGGTGATCTGTGCCGATCTTCGCGGCTATGGGAAAAGCGGTTGTCCCGCCTCTGCTCCGGATCACGCGCCCTATGCGAAGCGGGCGATGGCGAGAGATATGGTTTCTGTCATGGACAAGCTTGGGTTCGCGCACTTCGCCGTCGCCGGGCATGATCGCGGTGGTCGGGTCGCGTATCGTCTTGCACTCGATCACCCGCAGCGAGTGGAACGTCTCGCTGTCCTTGACATCCTTCCGACCGCGGACACCTGGGAGCGGGCCGATAAGCGGTTAGCGACCGCGTTCTGGCCGTGGTCGTTGCTTGCGCAGCCTGAGCCGCTCCCTGAGCGGTTGGTATCGGCCGCGCCGGATGCCGTCGTCGATGCCGCGCTTGGCGGTTGGGGCTCTCCCGCACATGCGTTTGGCCCCGAAGTGCGGGCGGCGTACATCGAGGCGCTGCGTGAGCCTGCTCGCGTCCACGCAATCTGCGAAGAGTACCGAGCCGCGGCGACTCTCGACCACGCGCATGATTTGGAGGATCGCCGAGCTGGGCGGCGGATCGCCTGTCCGGTTCTTGTGCTTTGGAGCGGCCGAGGTCCGCTGGGCACTTGGTACGCAGAAGTCGGCGGCCCGCTTGCCCTATGGCGTGCTTGGGCAAACGATGTCCGCGGCAGCCCGCTCGATGCCGGTCATTTCTTTCCCGAGGAAATTCCGGAACGAACCGCGGAAGAATTGGGTCGCTTCTTCGCCACGACGGCTTGAAGAAAGGGCAATGGAGCTGATTCTCGGTCAGCCGGAAGCCCCCATGCGCGTCGCCTCGACGAAACGCTCGGTGGAATCGTCGATGCTGCGGCCGGGCCGGCCGCGGGGCGCGTGAATATAAAGCTGCGGGGCCTTCACGCCCTGACCATCCGTCGCCGAGCGCGGCGGCAACGGCAATTCGTAATGGACCGGCCTGTCATGATCCGCCAGCATCTTCTCGGCGTTGTAGACCTTGCCGTAGTTCATGATGCCGCGCATGAAATTGGTCTGCCCTCGGACGAGATTGCGCGCGAGCACACCGGCAAACATCGGTGCGGTCCACCAGGTCATATGCTTGCGGTAGAGTACCCGCTGGGTGTGCAAGAGCTCGCGGTAGAACGCCGCGAGCGGCAACTTTGTCGGCAGCACGGCATGCTGGATATCGAATAAGCGATAATCTCGTGTCTGCAATCGGCGTTGTTCGGTGATCCAGGTTTCGGTGCCCGGATAGGGCGTATTGATGCTGATGTTGACCACCTCCGGTACATTCATGCACCAGTCATGCACGACCCGGAATCGATCCTCGTCCCAGTCAGGATCGGCGATGATGTTGATGGCCACGCCTACGCCCAACGAACGGGCGAACTCCAGCGCCTCGAAATTGCGCCCCAGCGGGATGCGTTTGCGAAACTTTCGCAACCCATCCTCGTCAAGCGCCTCGATGCCGAGAAAGATGTAGGTGAGGCCGATCTTCTTCCAGAACTGGAATACCTCCTTGTTTCGCAGCAGCACGTCGCCGCGCGTCTCCAAATAGAAGTTCTTGCGGATTCCCTTGCGGGCGATCGCCTCGCCGATTGCAAAGCCGTGCCGCTGTTGGATGAAGGCGACATCGTCAACGATGAAAGCGCCCGGCTCGCGGATGGAGGCGAGATCCTCGACCACGCGTTCCGGGCTGAGCAGCCGATAGCTGCGGCCATAGAAAGTCCAGGCGCTGCAGAACGAGCAGTCCCATGGGCACCCGCGCGAGAATTCGATCGAGGCGCAGGGGTCGAGCACGCCGATGAAATATTTGCGGCGCTTGCGCACGAGATCGCGCGCGGGCCTGATTTCGTCGAGGTGCTCGACGAAGCCTGGCCGAGGACCCTCGCCCTCGGCGGTGACGGCGCCGGGCACTTTGGCGATTGCGTTACGGTCGCCCGCGACGGCTTCAAGCAGCTTGACGATGCCTGGCTCGCCCTCGCCCTTGAGCACGCAATCGATGGCGCCCTCGCCGTGTTCCAGAATGGCCTGCGCGGTGAATGAGGCGCTGTGGCCGCCGACGCAGATGAACGAGCGTGGCAGAGCAAGCTTCGAGACCTTCGCCAGATCGACGATTTCGGGCACATTGGCGAGGTAGTTGCAAGAAAAGGCGATGAAATCCGGCTGCCACTCCGCGAGCATGCGGTGATAGTCGGCGTGGCTCTCGACCTGCAAATCCACGAGTCGGGCCGCGTGCCCGGCGCGGCGCGCGGCCTCCGCCACAAGCTCGAGGCCTAACGGTTCAAGCCGCAGGAAAACATTCGTGTAGAGCAATGGGCCAGGATGGACGAAAAGAACCTTCATCGGCAGCTACCCAGCCACACGCGTCGTTCGCGATCCTTGGCTAACCGGATGATATAGGCCCGGGCCTCCCATTCATAGGTTCAGAACGGAATTCGGTGCGGCCCCTCGATGAACGGCGCCAGTCGCGCTCGCGTCTGCGCGGCGCAACCCACAGCCAAAGGCCGCCCGGGAGCTTAGCCGGGCGGCCTGTGGGATGAACTGCCGGCGGTTCCGGTTCCGTTCATCACTTGACGAACTAACGCACGACCGGGCGAGGCGTTCCGTGTTCCCTACCAATCAAAGTTTAGATTCGAGCCGACATTGCCGCCATGAACACGGACCGCCCATCGGGCGAACCTGCCCCATGAGGCCACGCTATCGCGGTGCACAATTTCGGTCTTTGCCCCTCCGGTCGTAAGCCGAAAGTTGGAACCGGGGCTAGCGACAGCGGAGGAACGGGATTCGGCAATTAGTCGTATGTCGCAGCGCACAAGACGCAGGAGAATCTGGCGGCGGAAGCGTAGCAACGCATGTACGCTGCGCGGGATCGGTTCGGCTAATCGCGCGGGAGCAAGCGATGTGGCGCTGCTTCGGATGCATTGTGGTCATCGCCGCATTAGCGGCCGGGGAGGCGAGCGCGCAGGAAGCGGTCGCGGACTTTTACAAGGGCAGGCAGATCACGGTGATCGTCGGCTCCTCCGCCGGCGGTGGTTACGATATCTACGCGCGGCTTGTCTCCCGACATCTGCCCAAACACATCCCCGGCAACCCCGCCGTGGTGGTGACCAACATGCCGGGCGCCGGCAGCAACACGGCGGCCGCGCACCTCTTCAACGTGACGCCGCGGGACGGCACGGTCATCGGCGCGCTGCAGAACAGCGCGCTCCTCGATGCGCTGCTCGACGCACTCCTCGGCGGCAGCCGCCGCCTGCGGCACGACGCCACGAAATTCATCCATCTCGGCTCGGCGACCATCGACCACTATGTATGCATCGCCCGCGCCGACGCGCCCGTGAAATCGTTCAAGGATCTGCGCACGCAGGAACTGCTTATCGGCGCCAGTCAGCCCGGCACCTCGACGCGCGACTTTCCGGCGATGCTCAACAACCTGACCGGCACCAAGATTCGCCTGGTCAGCGGTTATCCCGGCACCCGCGAGATCACGCTCGCCATCGAAAAGGACGAAGTGAAGGGACTGTGCGGCTTCAGCTGGTCGAGCCTGAAGGCACAACGACCGGACTGGCTCAAATCCGGCTTCATCCGCGTGCTGGTGCAGGAGCACGACAAGGGGAACCCCGAGATCAGCAAAATGGGCGTGCCGCTCGCCGTCGACTTCGCCACCACGCCGGAGAATCGCCGGGTGATGGAGCTGATCTATAGCTCCGAGACCTTCGGCCGTCCTTACATGATGGCGCCGGGCGTGCCGGCGGAGCGGGTCGCAGCGCTGCGCAAGGCGTTCATGGCGACGATGCGGGATGAGGACCTGCTGGCCGAGGCGCAGCGGATCGGCATCGTCATCGATCCCATCTCGGGCGAGGAATTGCAGGCGCTGGCGGAAAAAATCTTCGCTACGCCTCCGGACGTCGTCGAGCGGGCCAAGCAGGCGATGGAGTACCGCGCGCCGTAGCCGCGGCGAAGGGACGAAGGAAACTCGCTTAGGCTCATGGCTTCGGGTGCCACCACCGGCCCGCAATCACGACGCCTTCGCAGGCGATCTTGCGGTCGCCCGTCAGGTGCTCGCCGACGACATCGACATAGTCGAAGCGCCCATCCTTGATCGACAGAATTGTCGCGTCTCCGACGCTGCCCGGCTTGAGGCTGCCGAGCTCCGGTCGCTTCAGTGCGAATGCGGCATGGGCGGTCGTGGCGGCGATCACACCGGCAAGCGGCACGCCGAGGCAGAGGAACTTCGACATTGTGGTGACCTGGTCGAAGGCCGGGCCGTTGATGCAGAGCGCGTGAACATCGGACGAGATCGTGTCGGGCAGAAACCCGTTGGCGAGCATGGCGCGCGCCGTCTTGAACGCGAACGAGCCCTTGCCGTGCCCGATGTCGAACAGCACGCCGCGCTGGCGCGCTTCGATCACCGTGCGTTTCACCTTGCCTTGCGCGGTTAGCGGAGAGTTTGGAAAAGGACGGAACGCGTGCGTGAGGACATCGCCCGGCCGCAGACGCGCGACTACCTCTTCATAGCTCGGCGGCGGCTCATCGATATGCGCCATCACCGGCACCCCGACTTCGTCGGCGACCTCGAGCGCGATGTCGAGCGGCACGGTGCCCGAGCGGCCTGAAGCGCGCGCGCCGACCCGGACCTTGATGCCGACGATGATGTCGCGATTGGCATTGGCGACCTCCACCGCATCGACCGGTGCCATCAGCCGCAGTTCCTCGCTTTCGCCGACCATCACCCGCGGCGAGAACGCGTAGATTCCGGCGAAGGAGACATGGAGATAGGCGAGGATGCGCACTTCGCTGCGCTCGATCACGTGCTTGCGAAATCCCGCGAAATTGCCGGGCCCGGCGCTGCCGGTGTCGATAGCGGTGGTCACGCCCGAGCGGCGGCAGAAATCTTCGGCGTCGATGCCAAGCGAAGTGCCGCCCCAATAGACATGGGTGTGCAGATCGATCAGCCCCGGGGTGACGATGCGGCCGGAGACGTCGCGGATGTCGGCCTTGGCATCTGCGGCCAACCCCGCGCCGATGCGCGCCACCTTGCCCTGTGCGAATGCAACGTCGGTTACGGCATCGAGCTTTTGCGAGGGATCGACCACGCGGCCGCCCCTCAGGATGAGGTCGTAGCTCACCGGCGAACCGTGGAGCATCCGAGAGCCGCCATCAAGCCCTCAGCTTGAAGCGCTGGATCTTGCCCGTCGGCGTCCGTGGCAAGTCGGGCCGCACCTCGATCCAACGCGGATATTTCCATGCGCCCGCGCGCTCCTTCACATGCGTCCTTAGCGCATCGAAGAGCCGCTCGTCGGCGGGATAGCCGTTCTTGAGCACGATGAAGGCTTTCGGCTTGGTGAGCCCGTCGCCGTCCTCCTTGCCGATGACCGCCGCCTCGAGCACGGCCTCGTGCGAGGCGAGCACCGCCTCGACCTCGAACGGGGACACCCACATGCCGTTGACCTTGAACATGTCGTCGGTGCGCCCACAGTAATAATAGTAACCCTCGGCGTCCCGCAGGTACTTGTCGCCGGTATAGGTCCATTCGCCGGCGAAGGTGCGCCGGCTCTTGGCGCGGTGGTTCCAGTAGCTTTCACCGGCGGAGGGCCCGCGCACGACGAGCTCGCCAATCTCTCCTGCGGGAAGCTCGCGTCCGCTCTCGTCAACGACCTTTACCTCGTACCCCGGCACCGGCTTGCCGGTAGACCCGTAGCGCACGTCGCCCGGGCGGTTGCTCAGGAAGGTCTGCAGCATCTCGGTCGAGCCGAGCCCGTCGAGAATGTCGACGCCGACAACCGCCCGCCAGCGCTCACCGAGGTGGGCGGGCAGCGCCTCGCCGGCGGAAATGCACAGCCGCAACCGGTCGGAGCCTGCGCCGGGGCCAATGTCGGGCTGCGCCAGCAGCGCCGCATAGAGCGACGGCACGGCATAAAAGATAGTCGGGCGATGGCGGCGAAGCGTGGCGAGCACCGCCTGCGGCGTCGGCCGCTCCGACAGCAACACGGCGCTGGCGCCAACCGACATGGGAAACGACACGGCGTTGCCGAGGCCGTAGGAGAAGGAGAGCTTCGCCGCCGAGAACGCGACGTCGTCCTCACGGATGCCGATAATGTCCTGCCCCATCAGGCGTGCCGTCGCCATCAGGCTGGTATGAACGTGCCGGACCGCCTTGGGGTCGCCCGTCGAGCCGGAGGTATACATCCACAACGCGACTTCGTCGGACATCGTCGGCGCGGTGAACGGTATCGGCTCGGCCTTGGCGAGCAGCTCTTCCAAAAACTGCACGTCCGGCAAATCCGGGCGCTCCTGCGCGCTCGCGCCGACCACGATCACGGCGCGCAAATGCGGCAACCGATCGCGCAGCGCCAGAACGGTCGGAGCGAGTGCAGCCGCCACGACGATTACCGCCGCGCGGCTGTCGGCGAACAGATAGGCGTATTGCTCGGGAGTGAGTAGCGTGTTGACGGGGACGGGCACGATGCCCGCGCGGATCGCCCCCCAGAACGCGATCGGATGGTCGACGGTGTCGTGAGCCACGAGGACGAGGCGATTTTCCTCGCGCAAGCCCAGCGTCCGCAGCGCCGCCGCGAAGCGATACGAGCCTTCCTGCAACTGCGCATAGGTCAGCGACCGCTCGGAATCCGTGAATGCGACCTTGTTGCCGAGGCCGCGCGCGACATTGGCATCGACGAAATCGGTGACGGCGTTGTACGGCCGGCGTTGCAAGAACTGGTCAAGAGATGGCGTCATGCGGCGAGGTTGGACGCGAACATGGGTGCAGCAAGCACATACGAATGTGGCTTAGTTTGAGCAGAACTATAACGCGCGGGCCATGTTCGTCCCGGAACAATATCGGGAGACAATGCTCATTCGGCCGCGTTGGCGGCCGGTCTGAACCCCGATCAAACACCCCGATCATTCCCACGTAGCGGGAACCCAGTCCCTCCGGGGTCCCCGCTTTCGCGGGGACAAGCGGAATCTGATTCATTGCAGCCGTCGAGGCTCATTCCGCGAACAGCCAGGCGCCGCGCCCGAGTTCCTCGGGAAAGATCGCGACCAGGTCTTGCTCGCTGCGCCGCGTTCTGAGCCCAGCGCGCTTCAACATGTCCCTCGTCACCGCCAACGACGCCACGCGGATCGCGTAGGCGCCGATGAACGGCAGCGACGGGATGGGAACGTCCGGCAGTTTTCGCGTAAATGCCTCCGCGGTCATAACCTGCACGCGGCCGCGGTCGAGCTCGATCGTCTGCCCGAGCGGCGAGGACATCGCTGCGCGGCCGGTGAAGCGCGCGAAGCGCCGCACCGCGTCGTCAAGGTCAGCGACCACAATGATGACGCTGGTGAGCGCCACCGCGCCGTTGGGATGCGACAGCCAGCGCGGCTGCCACACCATCGCCTCGGTGCGGTGGGTGAGGATCTGGATGCGCCCTTCCGGCATTTGCCCCGGCTCGAGCCGCGCCAAGGTGAAGGCGGCGATCCCGGGCGCCCCGCCGGTGTCGACCGGGCGCTGCATGTGGACCAGAGGCTGCATGCGAAATCCCGCCGAGGCGAGCCGGCGATGCGCCGCCGCGGCATCTGCCACGGAAAACGCCGCAGGATGGACGCCCCCATGGCGCGGGAGGGCCGCGTCCAGCTCGCGGCC
>WNFZ01001856.1_pt1 | contig 38877 bp, 17 predicted proteins | sample 5400081 | NCBI WGS metagenome assembly WNFZ01 (sample SAMN13153365, study PRJNA577476) | soil metagenome | isolation source: 80 cm soil or saprolite under grassland replicate 1 | place: USA:California | collected 2016-06-15
AATGGATTGATTGCTTAACGATTTTGTAATGTAAGGTTCTTTATCAAATTGAGCTTTTACGGCAATGCTCATCGTGATGAGCGATAAAAATAAAATGTACTTTTTCATGGTAATTTGTTTTGTGCGATTGTTTGTTTTTTATAATTATGTCACCGCCATTGGTAACGCTATTAAACTTTTGTTGTGCCTGCCCCGAAACTTCGTGGGTCACTCACTTGTACGCCTGTCCCGCTGCGCAGCCCCGCACGTGCGGGGCGGGTTCCAAACTTTAATCTTTAAACGTAAAAAAATGAAAAATGAAATTTCGAATATGAAACGTGATACGTGTTGAAAGGTTACAGGTTTTTGAGAAAAATTTTTTTATTCATTTTCAAATTTTTTTACTCCGTTCTCAAACTCTTTACAGGATTTGCAATCGCTGCTCTTACTGATTGAAAACTTACCGCTGCCAATGCAATAATAGCGGCAATGATTGCTGCAGCCGCAAAAACACTTATGCCAATATTGATACGGTAGGCAAAGTTTTGCAACCAATTGTCCATGATCAACCATGATACAGGTGCAGCAATCAAAAAAGCAATAAACACAAGTTTTAAAAAGTCAACTAAAATAAGTGCAACAATATTGGTTACCGATGCACCTAATACTTTTCTTATGCCAATCTCCTTGATACGCCGATCAGTAGAGAGATGAGCCAGACCAAATAATCCAAGACAGCAAATGATAAACGATAAAATCGTTGCCACACTTACAACCTGTTGCCAGCGCTGCTCCTGTACATATTGGCTGGCGTTTAATTCATCAAGAAAATTATACTCGTAAACAGAGCCCGGCATCGCGTTTTTATAGATTCGCTCCACAGCAGCCATTGCTTCCTTTTGTTTTGATTTGTCAAACCTGATCCAGATGCCGCCATCAGGCACTTCGGCAGTGTACATAACCATTGGTTTTATCGCTTCACGCAATGAGCCAAAATGAAAATCTTTTACCACACCGATAATTGTTTTCATCATGCTGTCTCCGTATCTGTAAACTTTAATTTGTGAACCTATCGGATGCTCAATGTGTGCTTCTTTTATAAACGCTTCATTTACGAGCACCTCTTCTTTCGCGGAAGAAAAAGAAGATGAAACATTGTGACCTGCTTTCAATGGAATCTCCATAGCAGGAAGAAAATTTTCATCAATATTTTTATACTGTGCCTTTAAATTGCGATCATTTGCTTTTATACTTTCGGGATAACCGTCATTACCAAATGTTGCTACTCTGATTGAAGGCTCTTTTGCAAATTCATTTTTCAAATAAGTAATCGTTGACCCGTAATCCCTGTCGCCGTTAATATTCGTCCTGATAATTTGGTTGGGATTGTAACCCAAATCTTTCGTGCGGATATAATCCATCTGACCATAATAAATAAGTGTTGCTATCAATAAGAACACAGAGAGTGAAAACTGCAGCACAACAAGGCTGCGACCAAACAAATTTTTACCGGATAATTTTTGTTTATTGTAAAGGACCTCTGAAGGATTGAAGCGCGAAACAATAACAGCAGGGTATACGGCAGTTAATAAAATGATTATTAAAAGTACCGCGATGAAACAGATGATAACTTTCACATCAAAAATCTGCAACAACCGAATTTGCTTTCCTGTTAAACTGTTGAACAGTGGCAAAAAAATATTCATTAAAATCAATGAAAATAAGAAAGCAACAAAACAAAGTATGGCAGACTCATTTATAAACTGCACAATAATCTGCCACCTGCTGCCCCCCGAAATTTTTCTTATACCAACTTCTTTAGACCGTTTCAATGAACCTGCAATACTGATATTAATAAAATTAATTGCCGCCATTAGTAAAATAAATAAAGCAATGCCAAGAAACATGTATGAATAAACAGGGCTGCTGCCATTAACGATGCCGCCCTCTGCATTACCACTGCTGCGCATAAGGGGATTAAGATGTATATCAGTTATTCGTTGTAATCCGTAACTTATCTGCGGATTATAACCATACACTTTTAAATTCTCTGCGAGTTGTTCTTTGGCGTGAAACGCATATACGGCATCAAACTTTTTAGCAACATTGTTTAGGTTAGCATGCGCGTCAATCACAACAAAGGTTCCGAGATATGCATTGAGCCAAGCATTGTCTTCAAATGAAAGCCGCAGGAATTGAAAAGTAAAAAGCATATCAAACCGCAGTGAAGAATTAGGAGGAGGATCTTTTAGTACTCCTGATATTACAAGAGGTTTTCCAAGTTTATCATAAGAAGGGTCTGCATCCAACTGCAGTATTTTACCAACTACATTATCTGTGTTGAAAATTTTTTTTGCAGTGCTTTCTGTAATGACCACCGAATTAATATCAGATAATACTGTTTTTGGATTACCATAAACAAGCGGAAAGCTAAAAACATCAAAGAAGTTTTCATCTGCAAACAATGGCTTAAGATGCAATGCTTTTTCATTGGCAATTACATCGCTGTAGATATCGCCGCCGAGAACACGCACATAACTTTTTACTTCAGGTACAGCTTCTTTAAATGCCGGTCCCTGCACCTGCCCTGTGCCGCCAATAGTCTGCGATTGTTCTCCTTTATTCTCTATTAATGTCGTAGTAATACGATACAGGTTTGGATTATTTACATGAAAGGAATCGTAATTATGCTCATCGTTCCAATACAGCACAGCAAATAACATACAGGTAATTCCTGTAGCAAGACCTATAACATTAATCGCCGCATACAACCTGCTTTGCCACAGATGCCGAAAATGTATTCTTAGAAATGACTTCATATTTAGTTTAGTAAAACTTAAAATTTTTTATTCTGCTTCTATATCCTTCTATTGTAACTCCTCAATCAAGCTCTTTATTCTGTTCTCAAGCTCTTTACAGGATTTGCTATTGCTGCTTTTACTGCCTGGAAGCTTACTGTAAACAATGTAATCGCTATTACAAACGCACCTGTTATTATAAATACGAATGGAGTAATAGTAATGCGATAAGCAAAACTTTGCAGCCAGTGATTTGCAGCCCACCACGAAAATGGCAAGGCTATCAATAACGAAATAGATACCAGTACCAGGAAATCTTTTGACAATATAGTTGCCAGATTGCCTACAGATGCTCCGATTACTTTTCGGATGCTGATTTCCTTTCTTCTTTTTTGTGCAGTGAATGCAGCTAATCCAAACAAACCCAAACAGGAAATAATAACAGCAATGCCTGCAAAGTATTTTGACAGGGCGGCAACACGTTCTTCCGATGCATATAAAGCCTGGTAATCGTTATCGAGAAATTTGTAATCGAGTGCTTCACCGGTATAAGACTTATAAAATTTTGAAAGTCTTTCAATAGTTGCTTTTTCATCGCCGGCTTTTATTCTTACAATAATTTTAGCAACACGTTGGTTCATGCTTAAATCAAAAAAGCATGGCTTGATATTCTCATATAAAGATTGAAAATGAAAATCTTCGGTTACGCCGATTATTTGCTTTTGATTGCCCCAGATGGTTACTGTTTTTCCGATGGGCTTTGTAAACCCCATCGCTTTAACTGCAGCTTCATTAAAAATAACTTTGTCGTTGTCTGAACCAAAAGCTGTTGAATAAGTACGCCCTTCTTTCATTTTAATACCAAGCGTTTCAATAAAATCATAACCACTTGCAATATCAGTAAATGAAGTCTGGTCGTTAGGCGATTTCCCCTGCCATGTTACATCCGTAGTGCCCCCATCTCTGTTTACTATGCTGTGCCTGAAGTTGGAAGCATCAACAACACCCGGCATGGTTTTTATTTGTTGAATAAATGTTGCCATGTCTTTGTAAACAGCACCGGACTTATAATCGTCTTTATTATCAGATAGTTTTCCGCCCTTGTCAAAATAAATTACATGGTCTCTGTTATAACCGAGATTCGTGGTCTCTATTAATTGCATTTGCTGATATACTATCAGCACCGATACAATCAGCACAACAGAAGCGGCAAATTGAAACACAACAAGACCTTTGCGCACTACTATTTCTCCTACAGAATTTTTCAGCTTGCCTTTTAATATCAAGGCGGGTTTAAAGCCAGAAAGATATAAGGCAGGATAACTGCCTGCAATAATTCCTGTAAGAAAGGTGATGGCAAGAATGGCTGCTGCAAAACCGCCGGTAAACTGAATACTAACTTGCTTACCTGTTATTTGCTGAAAGGCAGGCAATAAAATAACAACAATAACCATTGCTATAAGTAAAGACAAAAAAGCCATGAGCAATGATTCTGACAGGTATTGAGTAACAAGCGAACGCCTGTTTGCGCCCATTACTTTTTGTATGCCTACTTCTTTAATTCTTTTTAATGCCTTTGCTGTAGATAAATTCATGAAGTTGATGCAGGCAATCAGCAATATAAAAATGGCGATAATGGAAAACAGCTTCGCATATTCTATTCTGCCACCGGACGGCACACCATTTTCGTAATGATTGTAGAGATAAGTATCTGAGAAACGCTGTGCAAATAATGTTTCGGTTGACTGTGCATTTTTTGTTTTTAAAAAGCCTGCTAATTTTTTATTAAACTGAGCCACGTTAACACCTTTCTTCAAAAGCAGGTAAGTACTTGGGTCGTTATTATCCCATTGTAATAATTGCGGACGTTTGTCAAAAAACTGGGCATAATTAAATATGGCATCAAATTGAATAGTAGAATTTGATGGGAATTTTTCGAACACGCCTGTTATAACATAATTATCATTAAAACCTTCCTGGTTCCATTCAATTGTTTTGCCGATAACATTATTAGTTGTGCCGAATAATCTTAGTGCAAGTTCTTTGGAGACGGCAATGTTATTTTTTCCTGCAAACAACTGGCTTTTATCGCCATCAATAAAATGGCAGGAAAAAATATTGAAATAATCTTTGCTTACAAATTGACCGTCTGCCCTAATGTGTGTGTTATCAAAAGAAAACAATCCTTTGTTTGAAAACCATGTAGAAGGAATAACAGATGCAGCATATTCCACTTCCGGCATTTCTTTCGCTAATGAACTTGCTAAAAGACCGGGTGTGTTTTCCAGGGCTTCATTGCCGTCTGTCGCGGGTTGCATTACCTGGTAAAGCCGGCTATCGTTGTCGTTAAACTTATCAATATGCATCTCATCACTCACCCATAAATAAATCAGTATGGCACAAGCTAAGCCTGTTGAAAGCCCGATGAGATTAAGAAAAGTAAATTGCAGATTCTTTATAAGATTCCGCCATGCGAGTTTGAAATAGTTTTTAAACATACAATATAATTTATGACTTCTGATTTGTTGATGTCTGATTTATCATTTTCAAATTTTCCCTGTCTGCCGACAGGCAGGAAATTGCCACATTTTCAAATTGCCTATTCCGTTCTCAAACTCTTTACCGGGTTGGCTATTGCTGCTTTTATTGCCTGGAAGCTTATAGTTATAATTGTTATCACAATCGCTGCAATACCTGCAATAACAAATACAAGTGGACTTATCGTTATCCTGTAATCATACTGTTGCAACCAATCGTGCATATAATAAAAAGCAACAGGCGATGCAATCATGCAGCTTATCAATACCAATACAATAAAATCTTTTGAAAGTAACAGCCATACTTGCGATACAGAAGCGCCTAATACTTTACGTAGGCCTATTTCTTTTGTTCGTTGTTCTGCTACGTAGGCAGCCAAGCCAAATAAGCCAAGACATGAAATGAATATTGCTAATGCTGCAAATAAGCCAGCTAATTTTCCAATCAATTCTTCCAGATTAAATTTTGCTGCATAACTATCATCGGCAAATGTGTAAGTATAAGGATATGCAGGATTATATTTATTAAAAATGGAAGTAAGCCTGGTGATTGCATCTTGTGTTTTTATAGATGGCAACAACCTGTACATTATTACATTCTGAGGATGCGGATCATATAAAAATATAGTTGGGTCAGCAGGCGCAAAGGGCGATGCTATCAATGCATTTTTTACTACACCAATAATTCTTAGCTTAGTGTCAATCCAGGTAATGGTTTGGTTTAACGGGTTTTGTAAGCGCAGTAGTTTGACCGCAGCTTCGTTAAATATTACATTGAGAGTATCAGGGCTACCATTGAAATCTCTCCCTTCTTTCATCGTCATTCCGAGTGTTTTAAAATAATCATCTGAAACTGTTACCACACCCATATCTACAGATTCGCCCGGTCGCTTTCCTTGCCAGTCATCTACGTCCCTATGATTACCTCCGGTTGTTACACTCGCTGACGCCGTAGTAACTGTTTCTGCAATACCTTTCTCAATCAATTCGTTTTTAATAGCGGCGTAATTTCTGCCAAGGTCTTCATTCATATCTGTTATCATCAACCTGTTCTTATCATAACCTGATGGTCTGTCTTTAGCATATTGTACCTGCTCGTATTGTACCTGCTCGTAAATAATGTATGTGCAAATAATTAGTGCTATGGAACAACTGAATTGCAATACGACCAACGCTTTGCGGGGCAAAGCTGCTGCTTTACCGATATGAATTTTTCCTTTCAATACTTTAACAGGTTCAAAAGATGAGAGGTAGAAAGCCGGCCTGCTGCCTGCTACAAGCCCTGTTACCAAAACACAGCAAAGGGTAATCAGCCAAAATATATAATTAGTAAAAGGAACTTTTATTACGTCGCCTGTAAGTGTATTGAAAGCAGGTAATGCCAGTTGAACAAAAAGAAGAGAAAAAATAAATGCAATGAAAGTAAGCAGTATAGATTCAGTAAGAAACTGCAATATCAAATGATTTCTTCCTGAGCCTATCGCTTTTCTTATGCCTACTTCTCTTGCTCTTTTTTCTGACCTGGCGGTAGTGAGGTTAATAAAATTAATACAGGCTATTAATAGTACGAGGATGCCGATTACACTAAATATGTGAACATATTCTATAAAACCGCCAACTGCTTTACCTTTTTCGAATTTATCATATAGATGCCAGTTTGCAACAGGGTCAAGCATGATATTGGTTGTCATTGACATGCTGTTATCTGTCTCTGTTTTTTCAAGGTCTCTTACTTTTGGCTCAACCTGTGCATAAGAAATTCCTTAAAACGAACTACTTTATTTAACGCATCATCCTTACCAAATAATGCTTTTGCAGTGCTTTCGGTAAGCACAATAGAATATGGATTGTTTAAAGCAGCGTTTACATTTCCTTCCAATAAATTGTATTGAAACATTTTAAGAAAATCGCCGCCAACCTGTCCGCCATTTAAATAGAATTTTTTATCTGCAACCATTAAGCCATGCATACCAAATCCATCGGTTTCAGCAACATGTTGTATTTCCGGAATTTGACTTCGCAACACATTTGCCAACTTAAGTGACGTACCTCCATAAGTAACCGTATCGCCATTACCATAAAAATTACGACGTACCTGGTATAGTTGTTTATAATCAGGAAGGAATTTATCATACGAATATTGGTAATATACCCAAAGACCAATAAGCAATGCAACAGCCATACCTGTTGCCAGACCAAAAATGTTTAATGCGCTGTATGCTTTGTTTTTTAGTAAGCTGCGCCATGCGGTTTTAAAATAATTTTTTAGCATAGAACCCTCCTAAATCCTCCCTAAAGGGAGGACTTTTTTGTTTGATTATAATTTGAAATGTTTCATTTACTCTGAACTGTTTTAAAGCCTGCCCTTTAGGGGAGGTTGGTGGGGTTTACTCCGTTCTCAAACTCTTTACAGGATTTGCAATCGCTGCCTTTATTGCTTTGATGCTTACGGTAATTAGCGCAATACCAAATGTTATTATTGCTGCCAAAACAAATACCCACCAACTCAATGTAGTTTTATAGGCAAAGTTTTGCAGCCATTTGTTCATCGCATAATATCCAAAAGGCATAGCAATACAAGTTGCAATTAATACGGGTTTCAATAAATCTTTTGATAATAAAACAACAATGCCCTGTACCGATGAACCAAGCACTTTTCTTACACCAATTTCTTTGATGCGTTTTGTTGCAGTGAATGATGCCAGACCAAATAAACCTAAGCACGCAACAAAAATGGCGAGGCCTGCAAACACAGATAAAATGGTTTGCTGGCGCAGATCTTTTTGATACATGTCATTAAACTGCTGGTCTAAAAATTTATATTCAAAAGGATAGGCAGATGCTACTTTGCTGTATTCGCTTTTTATGGAAGCAATATCAGATTGAATGTTGCCTGGTTTCAGTTTTATCAACACAACTCTTCTATCCATATTTGGTGCAATTACCAATGCATCTATATCTTGTTTTAATGATTGAAAATTAAAATCATCAACCACACCAATTATCCTGCGCTTTGCATTATCACGCACCGTATTTTGAATCCACTTGCCAACGGATTGTTCAGGTGTCCAACCAAGTTTTGTTGCTGCCGTTTTGTTGATCATTACTGCATCAGTTGTATCTGTTGGATATTGTGCTGAAAAATTTCTGCCGGCAATAACTTTTAACCCTAACGTTTTTACAAACTCGAAGTCAGCAAACTCTGTTCTTGCATTCCAGCGCTCACTGTGATCCTGCACATCAAATATATGTCCGTCAAAAAAACCGCCGGGCTCACCAGACATTAATGAAACAGATTGCACATTGCTTTGATTTTGCAGATCAGTTTTAAAAACGTTCATGTTGTTATAAATATCATTGTTGTCAATCGGCACAATCACCGTTTGCGATTTATCGTAACCGAGTTGTTTGTTCTTTACATAACTCATTTGTTTTGTTATGATGATGATTCCAACAATTAAAAAAACTGATATACTGAATTGGACAACAACTAACACTTGCCTGAATGAAGCGCCACCTTTTCCCAAACGCAATCTTCCTTTCAATGCCTGTACCGGCGAGAACGCTGAAAGAAAAAATGCAGGGTAACTTCCGGCTAAAAAACCTACAATGATCATAACGCCGGCTAAAAAAAGATAGATCGGCAACGCATTCCATGATACCGTTAGTGAATATCCAAGCAACCGATTATACAATGGCATAGCCAATTGCAACAAGCCAAGAGATAACAGGCAGGAAATAGTTGTAAGTAAAATAGATTCGCCAATGAATTGCCACACAAGATTGTTGCGAACGGCGCCTAATACTTTACGCAAGCCTACTTCTTTTGAACGTTCTACTGCGCGTATGGTAGAAAGATTTGTGAAATTAATACAGGCAATAAGCAATATTAATACAGCAATAGAGAGGAAGATATATACAACAGTTTTATCGCCGTGCTTTGCATTATCAAAGTCGACATTTTGAAAATAAACATCTCTTAGCGGCGTAAGTGAAAGTGTCCAATGAAAGCCATATTTCTTCATATCGCCGCCCATATATTTTTCTATAAACTGAGGCAGGCGGCTTTCAATTTGTTGTGGGGTTGTATGCGGATCAAGCAATACATAAGTGAACAAGCCGTTGTAAATCCACGTTTTCATAATTCCGGCATCTCTGTAATTGGAAAGTGGTACAACTAAATCAAAATACAAATGTGAATTAGAAGGAACATCTTTAGCAATACCAGTCACTTTCAATGGCAGGCTTTTATCAAGCTCAACTACTTTGCCTATTGCATTATCAATACTTCCAAAATATTTTTTTGCTGTTGTTTCTGTTAATACAACGCTGTTAGGATCTTTTAAAACTGTTGCAGCATTGCCTTTGATTAACGGAAAAGAAAACAGGCTGAAAAAATCAGAATCCACATCATATACTTTCTTTTCATGAAAAGACCTGTTACCAATCGTTACCAAATTATCTGTCGGATTTACACGAACTGCTTTTATTATTTCACCTTTAAAATCATTTAGCAGAGCAGGTGCGTGCATTCCGGACAGATAAGATACACTGCCTTTCTTTCCTTCATTCTCAAAGCCGCGCATAACACGATATATGCGGTCACCCTGTTTATGAAAAGAATCAAAGCTAAACTCATTCATGATGAATAAGAATATCATCATGCAAACAGTAATACCAATCGTTAATCCAAGGATATTGATGAAAGAAAAAATTTTACTCTTCATCAAATTTCGCCATGCAGTTTTGAAATAATTTTTAAACATAAAACCCTCCTAAATCCTCCCTAAAGCCTGCCTGGCGGCAGACAGGGGAGGACTTTTTAGTTTGTTTATAATTTGAAATGTTTCATTTACTCAAACTGTTTTAAAGCCTCCCCTTTAGGGGAGGGTTGGTGGGGTTCACTCCGTTCTCAAACTCTTTACCGGGTTTGCAATCGCTGCTTTTATTGCCTGGAAACTTATCGTTGCAAGTGCAATAATTATTGCAACAAGTCCGCCTGCAGCAAATAACCACCAACTGATGTTGATGCGATAAGCATAATCTTGCAACCATTGGTGCATGTAATACCAGGCAATGGGTGTAGCAATCGCAAAGGCAATTGCAATGAGTATGATAAATTCTTTTGAAAACAAATAGACGATTTTGCCTGCAGTAGCACCAAGTACTTTACGAATTCCAACTTCTTTTATTTTCTGTACTGCCATGAATGAGGCTAAACCATACAACCCAAGACAGCTAAGGAATATCGCGATTGCTGCAAAAATTTTATATAGTTGCGATAGTTGGTTTTCCTGTTTGTAAAAACTTGCAATTTTATCATCAAGAAACTTGTATTCATAAACATAATTGGGAAATGCTTTTTGCCAGATTTTTTTAATGGATTGCATGGTTGAAGAAATGTTTGTGGTTGCCAATTTTATTGAAGCCTGGCGGTACATGGTGGCGTTTGTGGCAATAAGTAACGGTGCAAGATTCTGGCGTAAAGACCTGTCATTAAAATCTTTTACTACACCAACAACAGGACATTTTATCAGACCACCCATTATGCTTATTTCTTTGTTCAATATATCTTCCGGTTTTTTAAGTCCTAAACTTTTCACGAATGATTCATTCACCAAAAATTCTATTGTCGGACCAGAAGGTTGCAAATTTCTTCCGGCTACCAGTTGTAATTTATAAGTCGGCACATATTCGTTGTCGGCGAATTTGGTAATAGCCTGGAAATCTTCTTCCTTTATTGCATGGTCAAATTTGAATGTGGTAAACATATTTTTATCATCTTCAATCGGGGTGTTGGAGCTGAAACTTACTGACTGCACGCCGTTTACTGACAATAACTGTTGCCTTAAATAATCCGCGCCGGTACTATCCGGACGGTAAGGAACATTTACAATGGCATCTTTATCGAATCCTAACGGCTGATTCATAAAATAATCCATCTGCTTTACAATGATGAGTGTTCCGATGATGAGTGCCTGTGCAATGATGAATTGAAACACCACCAACCCTCTTCTTAATGAAATTCCCTTTGCCGTATTTGCTGTGAGTTTACTCTTTAAAGCATTAACAGGATTGAAACGTGATAAAACAATAGAAGGATAAAAACCGGCGAGTGCGGTTACAACAATTGTTACAGTTAAAAGAAATAAAATAATTGCAAGATTGCTAAGTATGTTGAATGAAAGCGAAAGTTCTAAAAGCTGATTTACATAAGGCAACGCAAGCAGTGTAATGCCTGTTGCAAGTATTACGGCACTTGCAACTATCAAAAATGTTTCAACGATGAATTGGACTTGCAATTGAGATTTATTACTTCCCAAAACTTTTCTTACGCCAACCTCCTTTGCACGATTAACAGCTTGTGCAGTGGAGAGGTTGATAAAGTTTACGCAGGCAATTAACAGGATGAATGCTGCAATAAGCCACAATACATTGAGCAGTTCACGACTGATTGTTTTGTTGCTGTAATTACCGGTTTGAGTGTCATAATGCACAGCACTTAACGGTTGTACAATTTGACTATTCTTATTGTCAGGAGGTAGTACCTTTCTTGAGTATGCTCTTAGCTGTTGATTAAAATTGTCAACAGAAATATTCGGCGGCAACAAAACATAGCAACCAAAATCAGGTGCTGTTCCATTCCAATCGGGTTGTTGAAATCCGTATTCTTTATCTCCTGTAAAATCTGTTCCGTAGGCAACCACCAATTTTAGCTGAAAGTCTGTATTTGCCGGTATGGTTGCGAGAATGCCTGAAACTTTCAGCGCTACTGGCGGAAACTGAAACAATCCTGCACCCATGCTATAATATCCTGTTATCTTAATGGTTTTACCCATTGCTGTTTTCCAGTCGCCGAAATATGTTTCTGCAATCTCTTTTGTAAGCAGTACATTGTTGGGATCTTTTAATGAGGCATACGAACCTGCGAGCAGCGGGAAATTGAATATGTTGAAGAATGATGGCTCTGTATAAAATACACCACCCTGTTCCTTAAAATTCTTTACAGGAGTTCCATTATCATCAAGTACCTGTAACTCATCATTGTGGCTTGCATACACCGGAGCTACCTGTTCCAGTTGGGGAAAAGCTGTTTTCAATCCTTCGGGCATTAGAAAAGGAACATTTTTCCCATAAGAAATAGTTCCTGCATCTGCATGATGAGATTCAGTCAACACACGATAGATGCGGTCTTTGTTTTTATGAAAATCATCATAGCTTGTATGAAATTGTATGATGATAAAGATCACCATACAAACGGCAATACCAACAGCCAACCCGGCAATATTGATAATAGTGTAATTCCTGTTACGGGTCAAACTTCTGAATGCAGTTTTGAAATAATTTTTAAACATTGTATGAACCGGGATTTATATGATTAAAAGATTTTATTGATTTTTTTATTCACCATTCACGATTGACGATTCACATTCTCATTCCGTTCTCAAACTCTTCACCGGATTTGCTATTGCTGCTTTTATTGCCTGGAAGCTCACTGTTATCAATGCAATCAACAATGCGCTAACGCCTGCTACAACAAAAACCCACCAACTGATATTAATTCTGTAAGCAAAGCTTTGCAGCCATTTGTTCATTGCCCACCATGCTGCAGGAAATGCAATGAGCGATGCAATCAAAACCAGTTTTAAAAATTCTTTTGAAAGCATTTGTGTTACCTGTGTTACACTTGCTCCCAATACTTTTCTTATACCGATTTCTTTTGTGCGTTGTTCTGCTGTGTATGTTGCCAATCCAAACAAACCAAGACAAGCAACAAAAATGATAAGCACAGAAAAGATATTTAAAATGGTTCCTGTTTTTTGTTCGGCTGAATATGTTTTGTTGAAAAGGTCATCCATAAAACTATAAGTGAATGGTTCATCTGTATTGAATGCATTCCATTGTTTTTTCATAGTTGAAAGCAAGCCTGATACATCTGTAGTCTTTATCTTAAATATCAAACCACCTTCCGGCTCTAACGTCATCAGCAACGGTGTAATTGGTTCATGCAATGATTTAAAATTGAAATCTTTTACTACGCCAACAACATGGAAAGGAACGTTTGTGCCTTTATCACTATTTACTCTTATTACAGTTTTGCCGATTGCATTCATTGTTCCCCAGCCAAAAGCTTTTTCAGCGCTTTCATTAATAATCATACCCAAAGAATCTGTTGCGAATGCAGGAGAAAAATTTCTGCCTGCTGCCATCTGCATACCTAATGTTGGAATGTATTGTTCATCTATATGATACTCCACCGTTTTCATTGCCTGGTCATCATGTCCTTCAGGATATGCCATTGCATTGTTGTTGTTCGTTGGTCCTGCAGGCTTATAATATGAAGCAGTTGCATTTACAATACGCGGGTCTTTCAACATTTGTTGTTTATACACCTGCTCATTTTTTCCAAGCACATAAGAATTAGGCAGCGTTAAGATTTGTTCTTTATCGTAACCTAGTTTTTTATTTTGAATAAACTTCATTTGCTGATAAACAACAATAGTACTTATGATCAATCCAACAGAAATAAAAAACTGAAACACAACAAGGCTGCTGCGTAATCCAAAACTTTTATTGTTACCTGTTAGCTTGCCTTTTAATACAGCAATTGGCTTGAATGATGAAAGATAAAACGCAGGATAAATGCCTGCGATGATTCCAACCAATAATCCTAATGCAATAAATGCAAGTATAGGTTTTACATCGAAGCTTAACTGCTTGCCTGAAATAGTATTGAAAGCGGGCAATGCAACCTGTACCAACGCCAATGCAATGATTAATGCAAACAACGTAATCAACATTGACTCTGATAAAAACTGGCTGATGAGTTGCAGCTTTCCTGAACCTGCAACTTTTCTTACACCAACTTCTTTTGCACGCTTGGATGCACTTGCCGTTGACAGATTAATAAAGTTGATGCATGCAACTATCAACATAAAAATAGCGATGCCACCAAAGATGTACACATAACTTGCATTGCCGCCTGGCTCTAATTCAAAATTGGTATCTGAATATAAATGAATAGAAGTTAATGGCTGTAATATGAAGCCCAGTTCATTGCCTTTTGTTCTGAACTGAGCTAAACTTAATCCCATCTGCTGCTGTATTTGCGGACCCATGTATTTCTCGACCATGTTCGGAAATTTTGCTTCCAGCTTTTTATAATCATATCCTTTCTTCAATACTATGTAAGTAAACATACCTGATGATAACCATGATGGATCTCTTGCATAAGGAAGGTTCGATAGAGAAACAAAAAAATCAAAATGAAAATGGCAATTCGCCGGTATATTATCAATAACACCAGTTACCTTGAACAATTCATTATCTATTTTGAGTAGTTTACCAATCGGATCTTCCGTATTAAAATATTTATGCACCATATCTTTTGTAAGTACAATAGTATGAGGTTCCATCAACGCTGTTTTTGCATCACCTTGGATAAACGGAAGTGTGAATACGCTGAAAAAATTTGAATCAACAATCACCAATTTGCTTTCCTTGAATGTCTTGTTATTATATGTAATTTTCGTGTCGCCATTCAGGTTAAGTCTTGTGGCTTCTTCCACTTCAGGATAGTCATTTTTTAAAGCCGCTGCTACAGGTGGCATTACATTACCCTCCAATATTTTGCCTCCGTTCATATTGGCTTTGAAAGCAACACGATAAGTTCTTTCTGCTTTTACATTAAAGCGGTCATAACTCAATTCATCCTGCACGTATAACATAATGATAAAACATGTTGCAATGCCGATGGATAAACCAAGAATATTAATGGCAGAAAACAATTTGTTCTTACGAATATTTCGCCATGCTGTTTTGAAATAATTTTTAAACATAAAAGAAGTTTTAAGTTGTATGTTTTACGTTATAAGTTTTATTTACGATTGACGATTCACTTTTCACGTTTTTCATTCCGTTCTCAAACTCTTTACAGGGTTTGCAATTGCCGCTTTAATTGCCTGGTAGCTAACTGTAAGCAATGAAATCAAAACAGCTATTATACCGGCGCCGGCAAACACCCACCAATCAATGCCTACGCGGTATGTATAACTTAAAAGCCACTGGTGCATAGCATACCATGCAATGGGCGATGCAATTACAAATGATATAATCACCAGTTTTAAAAAATCTTTTGAGAGAAGTATAATAAGATTGGGCACTGTTGCACCCAGCACTTTTCTCACACCTATTTCTTTGGAGCGATTAATAGCAGCCAGTGCCGCCAAACCCAGCAAACCCAGACACGCAAGAAATATTGAAATACCACTTGCCCAACCGACAATGCTGCTCCATCTTTCCTCACCTTTATAATAATTATTTACATCTTCATCAAGAAAACTATATTTCATTGGAATGCCTGGCAACAGGTCGTTCCATTCTTTTTGCATAACTGCAAGCGCGGGTGCAGGATTTCCCGGTTTCAGGCGAACATAAAAATTTACATATCCTTTATCTTTTGAAGTTATGAATGCTTGGTTCTTTACTGTTTCACTTAATGGCTGATAGCTGAAATTTTTTACTACACCTGTTACAATAGCAGTTCTTCCCTGGAAATTTTTTATTTGTTTTCCAACAGCATTTTGTTCGGTCCATCCAAAACTGCGCATCATCGTTTCATTTATGATTATTGGTTTTATACTGTCATTTACTTCAGTTGTATAAAAGTTGTTCCCAGCAATAAGTTTCATACCGAGCACATTAATGTAATCGCCGTCAACAATATTTATATCTGCAGAAATTCCCTGGTCAGAATAACCTAAATAATTTTGTCCTGCACCTAAACCCATCGCCGCACTTGCTACTCCTTCAATTGAAGAAAAATTGAGCATGGCTTGCTTAAATAATGGAAAAATTTTATCCGGGTTTGTTTCTGACGCATTAATTACAACAACATTTTCTTTATTGAACCCTGGGTTTTTATTCACCATGAATTTTGTTTGCTGAACTATAATTATGGTAGAAACAATTAGTATAATGGATAAGGCAAATTGAAAAGTGACCAATGATTTGGTAAACATGTTTGAGCCTCCAACCCGAATTTTATTTTTTAAGACCTCAATTGGTCTGAAGCCGGATAATACAAATGCCGGATAGCTTCCTGCAAGAAATCCTATAACAATCACCAAGCCTGCATTTAAAAATATTATCTGCTGATAAAGTGAAGATGAAAAATATAAATTCCTGCCAGCTAATTGGTTGAAATATGGCAATAAGATTATTGCTAAGATTAATCCCAGTATCGTAGAAATAATTGCAAGTAAAAATGCTTCAACAAGAAACTGAAAAATGAGCTGTTTTTTCTCAGCACCAATTACTTTTCTAACACCTACTTCTTTGCTTCTCGCCGCAGAACGGCCAATAGCAAGCGTAGTGAAATTAATGCAGGCAATAAATAAAATGCCTGATGCAATTGCCAATAATATCCAGATAGTTTTTAAATCCACACGTGGAAAGTCGTGCCACAGGTTAAGTGTAGTAGTATGAATTGCAGCAAGAGGCTGAAGCTTTAAACTAACTAGCGGCTGGTTCGTCGATAACTTAGTATCACTGCTTTTTACATCACTTAAATAACCGGGGTTAAATTTTGCAAGGAAGTTTTGCAACTGCTTTGTGTCATTGAACAATTTACTGCCGGGTTTTAGTTGAACAAAGGTTTGCTTGTCAATGTAATGAAAATCATTTCCAATGAAATTGCTTCCATTTACATATTTCTCAGCAAAAAGAAAATTCCCTAAAATATCAAACTTGATGGTAGAATTTTCAGGAACATCTTTTGCAATTGCAGACACATTAAATGATTGAAAACTGTTGCCTATTTTTATTTCAATGATTTTTCCCACTGCATCACCAGTTCCAAATAATTCTTTTGCTTTTGATTCAGTTAATACAACATCATTCACGTTGTGCAATGCAGTTGATGTATTACCGGCTTTTAATGGAAAAGAGAAAATTGAAAAAAGAGATGGATCGGCATAAGTAACATTTGAGCGAAATACATTTTTGTCAGTACGGATGAGGCTTTCACCATAGGGTAATTGAATGCGTACATAATTGATTACGTCAGGCAGATTAAGTCTCATAGCTTCGCCCAAAGTAGCTGCGGTTGGCCCTGAGTAGTCCATATAACCTATAGCTGGCTGCCCATTCATTGCATTGAACCATGCATAAGGTCGGTAAATATCATTCGTATTTTTATTAAACTTATCGAAGCTCAATTCATTGTAAGCATACAGCAGCAGTAAGGTAAAGCAGGCAATACCAATAGACAAACCACAAATATTAATAAACGCAAAAGTTTTCTGCTTTTGAAGATTGCGGATAGCGATCTTTAAATAATTTTTGAGCATAAATTCTATTTAATCTAATAGCTATTGCTATTAGCTGTTAGCAATTGTTTACTCCGTTCTCAAACTCTTCACAGGGTTGGCTATCGCTGCTTTGATTGCCTGGAAGCTGATGGTAAATAAAGCAATGAGAATTGCAATAAAACCTGCAAGCGCAAACATCCACCAGCTTAATGATGTGTGATAAGTAATGTTTGACAGAAAAACATGAGCAATCCATACTGATAGAGGTATTACAATAATCAATGCAATAAAAACCGGTTTTAGAAAATCTCCTGAAAGTAATAACCAGATATTTTTTGCACTGGCACCAAATACTTTACGAATGCTCATTTCTTTTCCTTTACGTTCGGCAAGAAAAGAAGATAAACCAAACAAACCAAGACAGGCAATAAAGATTGCCATGCTGCCAAACAATGTTGCCATTAGCCCCAGGGAATTCCATTCTTCAAATCTTTGCTGGTAATCATCCTTAGTAAAAGAAAAATTAAAAGGGTAATCAGGGTTTATTTTTTTTACGGCGCTTTCAATTTGTGCAATTGTTTTTCGCCATTGATTGTTATTGTCTAAGCGCACAAAATAATGCTGAAGGTTGGTTGTTTTAAGTGATAAGACCATTGGTGCAATGATGCCGGAAGGATTGTTATACACAAAATCTTTAAACACGCCAACTACTGTGCTGCCACCGATCTTCGCACCAATAACGGGTTCTTTCAAGCCCATCTTTTTCACTGTTGCTTCGTTAATAATACAAGCAGTGCTGTCTGTTGTAAATGCCGGATTGAAGTCTCTTCCCTCGATCATTTTTATACCCATCGTTTTAGTCCAGTCGTATTGAACAGAACTTACAATTACAGATATTTCCTGCCCCGGAATTTTTCCTGGATAATCCATGCCTGTAACACTTCCTCCAAAATTTAAAATATTATCAGAACCTGCCGTTACATTTTTAACGCCGGGAATTTTCAGCAATTCATTTTTGAAAATATCAAACTTACCCGGCAGGTTGCCATTTGCAGATATATCAATCAGGTTTTGCTGATCATATCCTAACGGCCTGTTTCTAACATAATTTATCTGCTTGTAAATAACAATGGTTCCTACAATAAAAAACAAAGAAATAACAAACTGAAAAGTTACCAGCGCTTTTCGTAAACCGCCGCCCGTTCTTCCATTTGCCAACCTTCCTTTTAAAACTTTTATTGTTTTGAAATGGCTTAAGAAAAGAGCCGGATAGCTTCCTGCTATCAATCCTGTAAATAATCCAATGCCCAATAATAAACACCAGATTTTCCAATCCCAAAAATTAAGTACAATATTTTTTTCTGTGAATTGATTAAAAGCAGGTAAAACTAATTGCGCTATAATTATGGCGAGTATAAGCGCCACGAATGTAATCAACAATGCTTCACTCAAAAACTGATATATAAGCGATTTACGTGATGCGCCTAATACTTTTCTTACACCCACTTCACGTGACCGCTGTTCAGAACGTGCAGTAGCAATGTTCATGAAATTGATACAGGCAATTAGTATTACAAATATGCCCAGCGCAATCAGCAGCATTAGCACATCAATTTGTCCGCCGTTTGGTTTTCCATTACTGAAGCCTCCATATAATCTTAAATCAGCAAACGGATATAAAAAAAGCGATACTGATTTATCATTAGAACGTGTTTGAAGCAGTTTGGTCAACCTGTTATTCAGCGAAGTAAGATTTGCGTCAGGCTTTAATTGCACCCAGGTTTGAATACGGTTATCATCCCATTTATTCAACCAGTCGTTTTGTTTTGCATAAAAACTGAAAGGCAATACCATATCAAATTTAATGGTACTGTTTGACGGAACACCTTTCACTATAGCCGCCACTTTAAAACTGTTTTTATTATCAGCAAGTATCACTTTGCCTATTGGATTTTCATCACCAAATAATTTCCTAGCCATTTGTTCCGTCATTACAACAGAAGTTTCATCTTGTAAAGCAGTGACAGCATTACCTTGTACTGAAGGAAAAGTCATCATATTAAAAAGATCCGGTTCAGCATATATGCCAGATGCAGTAATCGTTTTATCACCAACTTTTATCAACTGATAATCAAAGTAAGCTACCCGCGAAACATATTTTGTTTCGGGCATTTCATTGCGAAGGCTTGCAGCCATTGGTCCTGCTGTTGCATCGCCTGTAGAAATTCCATCCACCTGTTTTTGATTCTTCATTAGCAGGTAAATAGCTTTCAGGTTAATATTGAATTTATCGTAATTGAATTCATTTACTACAACCAGCATAATTATAATACTTGTTGCCAGACCAACTGCCAGACCGCTGATATTTATAAAAGAAGAAGTTTTATTTTTTAAAAGATTGCGCCATGCTGTTTTAAAATAATTTTTAAACATAAAAGTTGATTTATAATTTCTGATTTTGTGATGTTTGATTTAAAAATTCCCCATTCACGTTCATTATTCCGTTCTCAAACTCTTGACAGGATTTGCTATTGCAGCTTTTATTGTTCTTACACACAATATTATTAAGGCAATTGAAAACATTAATAATCCTCCTGCTAAAAATATCCACCAGCTTAATGCAGTGCGATAAGCGAAATTTTGCAACCATGCATTAGCTGCATACCAGGCAATAGGTATCGCTATTATAAATGCAACAGTAATCAGCTTTAAAAAATCTTTCGATAACAATGCAACGATTTGCGTCACTGTAGCACCAATTACTTTACGGATGCCTATTTCTTTTGTACGCATATTGGTGATGTAAATCACAAACCCAAGCAAACCGAGGCAACTGATAAAAATCGTCAGCCCTGTTGACCACATCAATAAAGTGGAAACATTTTTTTCGGCGTTGTAATAAGCCGTAATTGCATCATCGAGAAAAGTATAGTCAAAGTCTTTATCAGGATAGACTTCTTTCCATGCTTTTTTTATTTCACCAATTGTTTTTTGCCATGCTGTGCCATCGGCATTTTGCGGTTGTAAAGCAATATTGAATGTGTATTCACTTGCAATACCACCCGTAATTAATAAAGGCGTGATTGCTTCGTGCAATGATTTTTGATTAAAGTCCTGCACTACGCCCACTACTCTTTTCTTACCATACACATCAACATATCGCCCGATAACATCATGCGGATCTCTAAAGCCAAGTGCATGTAAATAAGTTTCATTTATCAGCAGGTCTCCCATTGTATCATTGTTCACAAGATTATTTCCTGCCAATAATTTTATTTGATATAGTTTGATATAATTGGAGTCGCCTATTTTAACTTGCACATCCGTTTGAATTTCTTTTTTATTGTCTGCATATTTCATAGCATCAATCCATGTGCTGTTTGATGAAGGTGGATCCATTGAAAGACTTACTGATGCAATGCCGGTAATTGTTTTGAGTTTATTAACGAGGAAATTTTTTTTGGCGGAAGAAGTATCTGTATAGTTGCCGAAATATAAAACAGCATCTTTTTTTATACCGATATTTTTATTCAATGAGTAATTGATTTGCTTGCTTACCAGCAGCGTAGCTATAATAAACACCTGTGCAATTACAAATTGTGATATGGTTAAGCTTTTACGTAACCATGTCTTTGAAGAAACACCTGAATTACTGAATACATTACTTTTCAGAACCAGAACGGGCTTGTAAGATGAAAGCAAAACAGCAGGATAAAAACCCGCCAGCATACTTACTATTAAAATAAGTAGTGATAAAAATAGAAGAACGGTTGGTTGATTAAAAATATTGAAATGAAGTCCTTCCGGAATATATGCTGCAAAAGCTTTTAATAATAATGGAGTCGCAGCAATGGATACTATAGAAGCAATACAGGTTATTAACAATGTTTCACCCATGAATTGAGCTATCAATTGTTTTTTTGAACTGCCCATTGTTTTACGTATGCCGATTTCTCTGGCTCGTTGCGAAGCCTGCGCTGTTGTAAGATTTATAAAATTGATACTGGCTAAAAGCAACAGGAATGCAGCTACAGACAATAATCCATTCAAAATATTTTTATCAGCCAGTGTTGGATTATTACTTTGATAATACCCTTTAAAATGTACATCACTTAAAGGGCGAAGGTCGAATGTTCTTATTTCGGGATCTTCATAATTGGGCTTATTATATTTAGCAAACAGCTTTGCAATTTGCGATTTAATATTTTCCGGTGAAGTGCCTTTTGTAAGTTTTACAAAAAGCAATGAAGACTGTGCATGATCCCACCTATCCCAAAAACGTGGTTGCAAACTTGTTGTTTCAAGAGTTATTCTTGAAATAAATGTTTTGTAATTAAAATCTGTGTTATCCGCAATATCTTTTACAACACCTGTAATTGCTGTGCGCACAGAATCATCAAAGTATAATTCTTTTCCTATTATCTGCGCAGCCTTAAGATCAGGGAAATACAATTTGGCATTTGATTCTGTTAATACGACCTGGTAAGGTTGCTGCAATGCTGTTGCAGGATTGCCTGCCAGCCATGTATATTCTACAAGATTAAAATAATCGGTAGTTGTAAAAACAATATGCTTTTGATTGGTAAATATTTTTTTCCTATCGCTGTTTGCTATGGGCACACTAACCTTTGAATCTTCGCCAGGTCTTAAAGCAGCCACCGTTTCAAGACCTGTCAATTCATCTTTAACTGCTTTGCCCAAAGGATCAGGTGTTGCTTCACTTCCATGGTTTTTCCCGGATACTTTGAGCGTATATTTTTCAACTACTTCATAAATGCGGCTGTTGTCTTTTTCAAATTTATCAAAGCTGTAATCATACTGGACAATAAGAAAAATTACAAGTGCAGCACTTATGCCAATTGATAATCCCGCAATGTTGATGAGCGAAAAAGTTTTATTCTTCATCAAATTACGCCATGCAGTTTTGAAATAATTTTTAAACATAAAAGTTGATTTCTGATGTATCCAGCCCGACTGCATCAGTCAGGCGGGGATTTAATGATGTCTGATTTGTCATTTTTCAAATTTTCAAATCATCAAATTTTCAAATTAAATTATTCCGTTCTCAAACTCTTCACCGGGTTTGCTATTGCTGCTTTTATTGCCTGGAAGCTCACGGTTAATAACGTAATCATTAATGCACCTATACCCGTCACCGCAAAAATCCACCATGATAAATTTGTTCTGTATTGGTAGTTCTGTAGCCAGTTGTGCATAAAATCATAAGCAACTGGTATTGCGATAAACAACGCAATCAAAACCATCATTATAAAATCTTTTGATAATAATCCCCACAGGTTTAATACAGATGCACCCAATACTTTTCTTACACCAATTTCTTTTACTCTTTGCTCTGCAATGAACGATGCCATACCGAATAGCCCAAGACAGGAAATAAAAATGGCAAGCACGGCAAAGAAACCTGCTAACTTTCCAATGCGTTCTTCATCGCTGAATTTCTTTGCATATTCTTCATCATTAAACTTATAATCGAAAGGTTGTTCAGGATTATATTTCTTAAAGACCGTTTCAATCTTTGCCAGAGCTTCGTGTTCATTTTGCGATGGATTGATTCTTATATCTATATTTTGTTGCGGGTCGTGATTGGTAACAAATACGCTTCTTGAAACCGGGTCATAAGGAGATTGCGTAATCATATCATTTACCACTCCTATAACATGATAGGGCTTACCCATCCAACGGATGTTTTCACCAACAGGATTTTGCAAGCCCATATATTTTGCTGCCGTTTCATTTAAAATAATGCCTGATGAATCGGTTGCAAAGTCATTTGAAAAATCACGACCGTCTTTCATCTTCCATCCGATTGTTTTACCAAAATCTGTTGACACATATACAACATTAAAGTCCGTCTGCGTTGAAGAGTTATTACCCTGCCATTCAAACCCGGCATCTGTTTCATTAAACCATGTAGTAGCGCTTGATGACTCAGCAATATCTGCTATGATGCCTGAACTTTGTAATTCATTTTTAACTGCGTCAAAATGCTTATGGATATTTTCGGTTGACATAGGGACGGTTATTAAACTGTTTCTGTTATAACCAATAGGGCGATTTTTTGCAAACTGAATTTGATTAAACACGACAATCGTTCCTATTATTAAAGCAATCGAAACAGTAAACTGAAGTATGACCAATACTTTGCGTGGAAGCGAAGCCAGGCGTCCCACACGAAATGTGCCTTTTAAAACTTTTATGGGGTTAAAAGAGGATAAGTAAAAAGCCGGGTAACTACCTGCAATAAATCCGGTGAATAAAGTAAACGCAATTCCTATCAGCCAGAAAAATGGATTGTTCCATGGAATTGATATTTGCTTATCTGCTATTTGATTGAAAGAAGGAATTATGAGTTGTATCAGTGCGATTGACACCATAAATGCAAACACAGTAATCAGCAATGATTCAGTAAAAAATTGTCGTATCAATTGTGTTCGTAAAGAGCCGATTGCCTTTCTTATACCTACTTCTTTTGCACGTTTTTCTGAACGTGCCGTGCTTAAATTCATGAAGTTGATGCAAGCAAGCAATAACACAAAAAAACCGATAATGCCGAACATCCATACAAACGCAATTCTGCCGCCAGCATTTACACCGTTTTTAAATTCTGAATATAAATGCCACTTGCTCATAGGCCGCAGAAACAGTTGTGGTTTTGAGGATGCATCATCACTTGAAACACGTTTTAGCTTAGCATCTTTTATTTTAGCTGAAACTTTTTGTATATCTGCATTATCAGCCAACTGCACAAACACCTGGAAAGAATTATTGCTCCATGGATAAGTAAATTTTTGAACCCACGAGGTATTGTCAATAAATAACTGCCATGCGCCAATGAATGTAAGGTCTCTGAAATCTGAATTGTATGGAAGATCTTTATAAACACCAGAAACTTTTACATCAAGTTGGTTGTCTATTTTTAATGTTTTATTTAAAGGATCTGTGTTACCAAACAAAACTCTTGCAGCAGAGGATGAGAGAATAATGGAATGATTGTCGTTTAACGCACTTCTTGTTCCCTCAATCATTTTTAATGAAAGCATATCAATGATTTGCGGCTCCATATAATTACCGCTCTTGGCAATTTTATTCTCACCATAAGCAAGTATGTGGTCGTACGTCCATGTAGCCATACTAATAGCCTTAAAATCGCTTCCGTAATTTCTTCTTAATTCGTCACCCATCGCATAGGGAAGTACCTGGTTTGTAGTAATGCTTCCATTAAAACCGGTGTTCTGCATTACCTGCGCAATGCGGCTGTAGTTATCAAAATTTTTGTTGAAAGAAACTTCATCATATATCCAAAGACCTATCAACATAGCCACAGCCATACCAATAGATAATCCGGCAATGTTGATAAAAGAATGCATTTTGTCTTTTATCAAATTACGCCATGCGGTTTTTAAATAATTTTTGAACATGTTACAGGTTTTATATTATAAGTTTTTATGCACTTAACATTTTGTTCTTACTCATTACTGTTTTTCTTTAACGCAGATGCAAGCCATCTATAAATCATTCACTCCAATGATATGTTTTCCATGTTTTCAAATTTTGCTTTCACGCCCCATCCGCCAAAATCTTCTGATACTACAAACCACAACTCATTAACGCCTTTTTTTAAAGGAAGAAATAATTTGTCAAAATATCCTATAGTACCTAGGAACCTGTAATCTCTGGAATATTGCTTATTTGTGCCGTAGTATAGTGCCTTGCCATTTAGATAAATTGTAACATAATCACTAAATCCAAAAGATAATTCCTTTACTTGTTCTGATGCTGAGTTAAAAACCAGTTTTGCTACAATCGTGTTTGCTATGTCCGTTCGTTGAGAAAACTTTGCCAGGTTAGTTGTACCAGACTGTTCACTGTTTTGTATTGCCCATATAAGATTTTTCTTTATTGCGGGCGTAAGCTGGTATTGCTTTTCAAACAGGCCGCGATTAACTGCGTTAGATATCTGCCATTGTGTAATTATTCCTGCGGCACCATTTGCAGGCACAGGCACGGGTACAGGGGAAGACTCTTGTTTAATGGTGTATTGCACATTGGCTATATGCAATGGCGCTCCGTCAGTACCGATTGCAATTTTTCCTGTTTTCCAACCTGTCAATAGTTCTTTCACTTTAATTACGGGCGTGTCATCTATATAAAACTCCGCCTGCAAACCATGCAGTTCTATTTTTATGTGATGCCACTCGTTAAATCTGAAAGCGAATGCGCCGTCATATCCTTCACCATAATATAACTGAAAACCCGTTTGCCCATTAAATTCTGGCGTGTATTGTGTCGCGTCAGGATTGCCTGATTGATGCGGGCGCAGATAAAAACTTTCAAAATTATTAATGTCCTGCATACGCACTGCAAAACCAGGGAAGCTGCGTTGCTGCGGAAAATTAATATCTGCCTCAATAGTGCCGTCACGTAATTCAGTACCCTTTACAACTATCATCCCGGTATCATCAAGGCGGATGCAAGCTTTACCCATATATGTTTCCTGCGCGGGTTTTGCACCCAATAACGTATCCCATGAATCCAAGGTAGAAGGCACTTTAACTGTTTGGCCATTTACATCAAAAAGTATTGCCAATAAAAAAGTTATGGTCAATAAATATGTTTTTTTCATAACAAGTTTTGTATTGACAGATGAATACACCAAAGGATAAAAAAAATTTATTTCAGACTATTCCGTTCTCAAACTCTTCACGGGATTTGCTACCGCTGCTTTTATTGCCTGGAAGCTTACTACCAATACAGTGATGAGTAACGAACCTATTCCTGCGGCAGCAAAAATCCACCATGAAAGCTCCGTGCGATATTGATAATTCTGCAGCCAGTTATACATAAAATAATAACCCAGCGGCACCGCAATGAAAAAAGAAATAATAACCAGCATTACAAAGTCTTTGGAAAGTAAATTCCATACGTTCAGCACAGAGGCGCCTAATACTTTTCTTACACCAATTTCTTTCTTCCGCTGCTCTGCAACAAATGATGTTAATCCAAATAATCCAAGACAGGAAATGGCAATAGCAAGTATGGCAAAAACACTTGCAAGCTTACCAATGCGCCATTGCCGAATTTTTTTGCATACTCTTCATCCACAAATTGAAACTCAAAAGGTTGATCAGGATTAAATTTTTTAAACACCGGTTCTATTTTACTCAAGGCATCCTTTGCACTAACATTCGGATTTAATTTTATAATTGCCATGTTACCTCCATCTGTTACTAACCCATAAATAACAGGTCGTGGTTCATCATACGGAGACTCTATCACCATATTATTAATTATACCGATTATCGTATATGGTTGTCCCCACCATGTTACCCTTGTACCTATGGGATGTTGTAAACCCATAAAATGTACAGCGGCTTCATTCAGGATTAATGACGAAGTATCGGCTCCAAAATCTTTTGAAAAATTGCGTTCCAGATACCTGTGGTAGGACTTTGAGATTCTGCTATAGACGTTACAACTTTTGTTTTCATTAATTCATTTTTCACCGCCTCAAAATGATCGTGAATTGACGAATCGGATGTGGGTATTGTAATAAGATTTGCACGGGTGTAACCAACCGGACGATTCTTTGCAAACTGAATTTGCTGATACACAATGATAGTTCCTATGATCAATGTAACAGAGACTGTAAACTGCAATACCACCAGCACTTTGCGTGGAATAGCTGCAAAACGTCCCGCTTTAAACGTTCCTTTCAAGACCTTTACTGGCTTAAATGAAGACAAATAAAATGCGGGATAACTTCCTGCAATTAATGCAGTGAAAAAAATAAAGCCAACACTCATTATCCAGAAGAAAGGATTACTCCATAAGATGGACATTTGTTTATCCGCAACAGAATTAAAGAAAGGAAGCGTGAATTGAACTATCAATAATGATACTGCAAAAGCAAATGCTACTGTTAATAATGATTCGCTAAAAAATTGCAGAATAAGTTGCCTGCGTAATGAGCCAACTGTTTTACGAATGCCCACTTCTTTTGCACGCTTCTCGCTGCGCGCAGTACTTAAGTTCATAAAATTGATGCAGGCAAGCAGCAAAACAAACACGCCAATTATTCCAAACATCCATACATATTGTATAGCGCCACCAATATTTACGCCATTTTTAAATTCTGAGTACAAATGCCATTTGCTCATTGGTTGTAAAAACAATGTTGGTTTCTTTTTCTGTAGCTGCGGATTTACTTTTTTTAATTTTGCATCTTTGATCTTCGCAGAAACTTTATTGAAATCTGCATTGTCATTCACTTGAACAAAAAGCGTTGTAAAATTCGGTCTCCACGAATCTTCCATTGTTCTTAAATCCGGATTACTGCTGTAAAAAAAGTCCCATGTTGAAATGAAATTCAAATTTGCAAATGTGCTATTGCGTGGAAAATCCTCATACACGCCTGTAACTTTTACAACAGGCTTATCATCTATTTGAAGCATTTTATTGAGAGGGTCCTCATTACCGAAATATGCTTTGGCTGAAGATTCAGAAAGCAAGATTGAAGCCGGATCACGAAGGCTGCGATTTCCCCGCAACATTTTCAGCGTAAACATATCGGGCATCTCTTTTTCAAAATAACCACCCGTTTCTTTTAGCTTTTTATCATTCACTGTCAAAATATGATCGCCCCAATTCACCGCCATTACAATGTGTTTAAAATCGCTGCCATAATTTTTGCGCAGCTCCTCAGCCAAAGGATATGGAACGCTTTGCCATGTTTGCACCTCACCATTGTTTGTTACATTTTGTATTACCTGTGCAATGCGGTCGTAGTTCTGAAAATTTTTATTGAAGGAAAGTTCATCATACATCCATAAACCGATCAATATAGCCACTGACATACCGATTGATAAACCGGCGATATTGATAAATGAATGCATCTTACTTTTACCAAGATTGCGCCATGCAGTTTTGAAGAAATTTTTAAACATAGTTATTAGTTGTAAGTAATGTTAGTGTATTTAGCTTTTATGGTGAACTTGCCTCACCATACTCAACTTCCGTTGTGTCACTCCCTTGTACGTTCTGAACTTTATTGAGCAATACAAAGCGAGATGTTATAAGTGAAATAGTTTCTCAATTCTTGATGTTGCCTTTTATTACTCTTTTCTATTCCAGAACACACCTATAACTCTCCCGGATTGCTTCAACGTGTATGCCAATGTTGAAACGCTTTGCAGCCAGGCATTTAGAAGGCTATAACAAAAAAAGGTGTACGAAAACGAACACCTTTTGTACGATGACGTACGATTCTAAACTGCTCATTACAGAGCAAAGTGTTGAAGTCACGACTTGTCGGCATTCCGCTAAATCGGAAAGATGCGACATCCGCCCATGCCGGTACAGACGGGCAACAAAAGCTTAATTCTTATTTTTCAGTTTGGCTTATACCCTTCGATACGCTCAGGATTTTCTTCATTTACGATTGGCAATTCACCATTCATGATCCTCATTCCGTTTTCAAACTTTTCACCGGGTTTGCAACTGCCGCTTTTATTGCCTGGAAGCTTATTGTTATTAAAGCGACCGCTATCGCAAAGATTCCTGTGGCTGCAAATACTTCCCACTCAACATTAATACGATACGCAAATGATTGCAGCCAGTTATTCATAAAATACCAGGCGACAGGTGATGCTATCAATAATGCTATTGCAATAAGCTTTACAAAATCTTTAGATAAAAGTGTTACAATACTTCCAACAGATGCTCCCATTACTTTGCGAATGCCTATTTCTCTTATACGGTTAACCGCCGCTAATGCAGCAAGACCAAATAAACCAAGACATGCAAGAAATATTGAAATAGCTCCAGCCCAGCCAACTATACTGCTCCAGCGGTTTTCAGATTTATAAAAATTATCAAGGTCATCATCGAGAAAACTGTACTTGAAAGGAACATCAGGAGCAATACTGCTCCATGTTTTTTGCATAGCAGCAATTACATGTGAGGGATCGCCGGGTTTTATTCGCACAAAAAATTTTCGTGCCCTGTGACCTGCAAACTGGTGAAATAACTGCGGTTGAATTTTTTCAGTTAAAGGCTGGAAATTGAAATTCTTTACTACCCCAATCACAACGGGCGTTTTAGTATTGGTATATCCTTTTATTTGTTGTCCTATTACATTGCTTAATGTCCATCCAAACTCATTCATCATTGCTTCGTTTATGATCACTGATGTGGAAGTATCTTCAGCAATTGCAGCGTTAAAATTTCTTCCCGCAACGAGTTGCATTCCTAATACATTTATATACTCAGGATCGATTAAATATTCATAAATGGTTTTGTGGGTACCATTATACATGAAACCATGATCCTGAAATTCTGCTCCTTCACCAAGACCTGTTTCAGCGGAAGCAACACCAATTATATTTGCGTCAGATGATAATGCCTGTTTAAAAAGTGGATAATTCTTTTTTGCATTTGTTTGTTCAGCATCTACTATTACAACGTTTTCTTTATTAAAACCCGGATTTTTGCTTGTCATGTATTTCGTTTGCTGAAGTATGACAATAGTTGAAATGATCAAACCAATAGAGAGCGTAAACTGTAGCGTAACAAGTGACCTTGTAAATAAATTTGAACCGCCTAACCTGATCTTATTTTTTAATACTTCCATTGGTTTAAACTTAGACAATAATAAAGCCGGGTAACTGCCCGATAATATTGCTACCAGCACTACGACGCCAATAATCAACCAACTCATTTCGGGATACAACGAAAAAGAGAATTGTAAATTCCTACCGGCTAATTGATTGAAATAAGGCAGCAATAGCCTGGCAAGTAATAAACCGATTATTGTCGAAAGAATACTTAGCAGGAATGCTTCTGAAAGAAATTGAAGAATAAGCTGGCTTCTTTCAGCACCTATTACTTTTCTAACGCCAACTTCTTTGCCTCTTCCCGCAGAGCGTCCTATTGCAAGCGTTGTAAAATTGATACAAGCAATTAACAAAATAGCTGCTGCTACGCCCAAGATTATCCAAATCGTTTTTGGATCAACTGTTTCAATATCTGTTATATCATTTACTCTTGTATCAGTATGTATGGCACGTAGCGGCAACAAACCATAGGTGACAAGTGATTTGGTCTTTTTTGTTATGGTTGCATCATCTTCGTTATAGGTATGATGAAACGCTGCCAAACGATTTGCGTCACCCGGCAAACTACTTCTCGTACGCAATTGAACGAAGGTGCGAAAAGCAGTAGTGTACCAGTTATTAAACATGGCTCCAAACCTTGTCGATTGCAAAAAGGCAAAGTTTCCCATCACGTCAAAACGGATGGATGAATTGGCTGGCATATCCTCAGCAACAGCACTTATAATGAATGGTTGAAAGTCATCAGGTACCTTTAGCAGTACGGTTTTCCCGACCACATTATCGGTCCCAAATAATTCTTTTGCTTTTGATGCAGTAACCACAAGATTATTTAAACCCTGTAATGCAGTAGAAGCATTTCCATATTTTAAAGGGAAAGTAAAAACAGAAAAAAATTGCGGATCAGCGAATGATAATTTTACACCACGAATTTCATTATTAACACGCATATAAGCTTCATCAGGCATCTGCTTTAAACGCACATAATCTATTACGTCGGGCATGTCCTTCTTGATCGTTGGTCCCAACGGCATTGCTACCGATGCCGAATATTGTGAACTTCCATCCAATCCTTTTGCATAATCATATACACAATAAATATTTTTTTCATTTTTATGAAAGCGGTCAAAACTAAGTTCGTTGACGGAATACAATAACAATAAAATAAAAAATGCGATGCCGACTGACAATCCAAAAACATTGATGAATGCAAGTGTTTTTTGTCTTGATAAATTCCGGAGTGCGGTTTTGAAATAATTTTTAAGCATGGAAGAAGTTTATATGTTAGACTCAATAATTTTTTTATGTTACAAGTTTTGTTCGTTGTTCATCGCCTGTTGTGTCACTCATTTGCACGTTCTGAACTTTTATCGTCATGATGTGCAATCCCTTATTTATTTCAAAGTGTCAATACAATATTTATTATTTTACAAATATTGCCGGATGATTTAGCCTCTTAAAATAAAAGTGTCGTAAATCCCAACTTAGCTGATAGAATGTGTTTTTAGGCTGTTGAAATAGTTGGACATTCATAGCATAGTTTCTGTCATGCTTCTCTCTGGTTTCAACAGTTTAAATCAAATTGTTTTGATATATTTTTCAAGTTTGTATCCTGATTAAAAAAAATTTATGGAAAAGTTACAGATAATAAAAACTCACAGCAGTTCTGATTATGCTTTGTATATTGGTTTAAGCCTGATTATTTCTTTACCTCTATACTTTTCATTATACTTTTATATTGGATCATTAGGTTTTTATAGTGCGGGCATTATAAAAGAGAACCAGGAAAAAGTAGCTATCAGCTTAACACTCATTTTCCTGGTGGCTGTGTTTTTGGGGAGATATTTATCATTAGTTCATGCAGCTAAAAATAAAAAAATATCCAAGCTCCTGATGATTGTACTTGCTATAGTTGTGGTTGTTTGTTTAATTGTATTAGGCTTTATAGTAAAACTTTCATTAAGACCCAACAGGGTTTTTCTGAGTATTTTAGTTTGCGGGTTGGCCTTTTTAATCCTAAGCCTTACTTCAGGCATGTTATTAAAACTGATACACGCTTCTATTCAAAATCAACTTAATGAAGCAAAAACTTTAGCGATAAATAGTCAAAACGAACTACACCTTCTGCAATCCCAGCTCAGCCCGCATTTTCTATTCAACACGCTCAATAATTTATATGGAATTTCAATTAACCAACACGAGAAAGTCCCATCTTTGTTATTGAGATTATCAGATTTATTACGGTATTCCGTGTACGATGCGAAGGAATTATTTGTGCCATTAAAAGATGAATTGAATTATATCAACAACTATATTGAGTTTGAAAAAATACGCATTGGCGAAAGATTGGAGTTGAAAACTGATATTGAAGAAATCACCAATGCTAATATTAAAATTGCACCAATGCTTCTGATTGTATTCATTGAAAACGCTTTTAAGCATTCAAAAAATACAAACGATGAAAAGATATTTATAGAGATGTCTTTAAAGTCTGCGGCAAATTCTATTTTGTTTTCAATAAGAAATTCATATACAAAATCAAAAGAAAGCAATGTTCCTGGAATTAAGAATAGTGGCTTTGGATTGGATAATGTAAAAAAACGGCTTGAATTGCTTTACCCTAATGAGCATGATCTGAAAATTGAAAATGATGAAAAAGGGTATTCGGTAATGTTAAGGCTTAAACAGAAATGATATGGATAAAATCAAATCTTTGATTGTTGATGATGAGCCTGTTGCCAGGGAAATAATTCAAACCTATTGCAGTCATTTGCCTAATCTGCTGGTAGTTGCATCGTGCAGTAATGCTTTAGAAGCAAAAGCAATTTTAAAGCAACATAAAATTGATATTCTTTTTTTGGATATTAATATGCCGGTGCTGGATGGAATTGCATTTTTGAAAACATTAAAAAATCAGCCGCAAGTTATATTCACAACGGCATACAAAGAATATGCAATAGATGCTTTTGATTTATCAGCAGTGGATTATTTATTAAAACCATTTTCGTTTGAACGCTTTATTATTGCGATTGATAAAGCAATAGAAAAACTAAATATTTCAAAAGATTTATTTAAAGAAGAACATGAAATAACAAAGGAGAATTTTGTTTTTATTAAAGCCGATGGAAAGATATTTAGAACCCTCCATGATAATTTACTTTTTGCAGAGGCTAATGGCAACTATACGAAAGTCGTTACAACTCAAACCACATTTCTAACAGGCATGACTTTTTCAAATTTCGAAGAGTTACTTCCTAAGGCTATATTTCTACGGGTACACCGGTCATTCATCATTAACAAATTAAAAATTACACATATTGAAGGCAACATGGTTCTTATTGACAAAATAGAAATACCAATCGGAAATAATTACAAGGAAACTTTTTTGAAGGAAATGGGATTAACAGGCTAATACTTTTTATCCCTTACTACTCCGCAATTGATGCTTATGAAAAGTTGCAGTACAAGAGTCCGGCCGAGGCGAAACAAAAGCTTAATTCATATTCTTTAGTTTGGTTCCAAAAAAAATATTATTGATTATTCATTATTAATTACTCTTCTTCATTTGCATATTTGCATTTGCACATTTTCAAATTTTCAAATTAGCACATTGCCTTTAGTCAGTTCTCAAACCTGCCTGCCGGCAGGCAGGCTCTTCACTCACTTTATTCATTCTGTTCTTAAGGATTTCGCAGGATTTGCTATCGCTGCTTTTATTGCCTGGAAGCTGATAGTGAAAAATGCAATTAACACTGAAGCAAATGCCGCAAGTGCAAATACCCACCATGATATTTTCGTTCGATAAGCAAAATCCTGCAACCATTTATCCATTCCATACCATGCAAGCGGCGCTGCAATAACAAATGCGATCAATACCAGTTTTATAAATTCAATTGATAATAAATTGACAATATTGGAAACACTTGCACCCAATACTTTGCGCACACCAATTTCTTTTGTGCGCTGTATAGTGCTATAAGATGAGAGTCCGAGTAAACCAAGACAGGAAATGAAAATGGCGAGCACTGCAAAATTGAAGAACAGGTTTCCGAAATTGTCTTCAGCTTTATATTGCTTGTTGAAAAATTCATCAAGAAAATTATATTCGAAAGGACGGTTGGGAATTATTTGATTCCATTTTTTTTCAATTGATTTGATGGTTGAGGGCAAGTTGGTTGCAGATACTTTTATAGAAATTGTTCCCAATGCCCAGGGTTCGAAACGCATGGTCAATGGTTGTATTGTTTGTTGCAAAGACTTGTAATGAAAATCTTTCAGCACTCCGATTATCTTGCCTTGCCTGCCCCACTGATCAAAATTTCTTCCTACTGCTTCCTGCACTGAAGTATAGCCTAATGATCTTGCAGCGCTTTCATTAATTACCATTGCCTGCGTGCTGTCCGTAGAAAAATCTTTAGAAAAAGTGCGACCAGCTACGAGCTTTAGATCATATTGTTTGATATAATCAAAATCTACAAAATAGAGGTCAAGATTTGTCTTTTGCATTTCATCCCTTTTGTTTTGCACTAACGAATAAGCAGAAGTATTCCAGCCACCCGGAACACCTGATGAAAAGCTTGTTGATAAAACTCCGGGAATTGATGCCAATGATTGTTTAAATGCATCTTTATTTTTATCGAAATTGGTGTTGATGATGATCTCCTGGTCTTTACTAAAACCAAGATCCTGGCTGCGCATATAATTTAACTGAGTATATACAACGATTGTTCCTGCAATTAAAACAATAGAAATTGTGAACTGGAAAACAACAAGGCCTTTTCTTAAGATCAATCCTTTTGTACCGGTTGCAAAACGACCTTTTAAAACGCTTACCGGTTTATAAGACGACAGTAAAAGCGATGGATAAAAGCCCGCAATAACTCCAATGCCAACCGAGAGGAGAAATAAGCTGAGAATATGTAAAGGGTTATTGAATATGCTGTCGCTTATCTCTTTCCCGGCAAGTTGGTTAAACAGAGGCAGCGCCAATGCACACAACAGAACAGATAATACGAAAGCGATCAAAGAAATGATCACAGACTCACCGATAAATTGTTTTGCGAGCTGAAACCGCGCAGCGCCAACCACTTTGCGAATGCCCACTTCTTTTGCACGTTCGGCGCTGCGTGCGGTGGTAAGATTTATAAAATTAATACACGCGATAAGTAAAATAAAAACGGCAATCACAGAAAAGATATAAACATTATCAATGTTGCCTGTTACAAATCCATCTCGTTTTGATCTTAAGTATACATCCCGTAAAGGCTCTAAACTTAAATAGTCCTGCATCTGTAATTCTTTCGCCTGCGCACCATGATGAGATTCCATAAATGCGGGAAATTTTTTTTCCAGCGCTTTCGCATCTGTGTGTGGTCTTAATAACAGGTAAGTATAATATTGATGATTTGTCCATTCACTGTCGGTGGTTGGCTGACCATAAATTTGTTTGAAGGAAGACATAGATACAAACATATCAGCCTGTATCTGCGAGTTCTCCGGAATGGTTTTCATTACCCCGGTAACAGTTGCATTAATAGCTGCGCCTGTTAACAACAACTGTTGACCTAAAGGGTCTGTGTTTTCAAAATATTTTTTTGCAGCAGTCTGAGATAAGATAACACTCATAGGCTCTTTAAGCGCTGTTTTCTTGTTTCCTTCTATTAGGGGAAAATCAAAAATATTAAACAGCGTTGAATCTGCAAGCACCGATCTTTCTTCCTGGAATTTTACATTTCCTTTACGCACAAGAAAACCATCTCTTGATAAACGAACAGCATCCTCTACTTCAGGAAAATCTTTTTTAAGATTGATTGCAATGGGTGTGCTGGTGATGCCCTGCTTAATTGTTTCGGATGGCGTTTTTGTATCTGTAACAACTCGATAAATTCGATCTGCTTTGGAGTGAAAATTATCATAGCTTGTTTCTAAACTTACGTATAAATAAATAAGGAAGCATGCTGTCATGCCAACAGCCAGACCAAGTATATTAATGAACGAAAAAGCCTTATGTCTCCGGAGATTGCGAACAGCGATTTTGAAATAATTTTTAAACATACCAGAAGTTTTTAAAGTTGTAAATGCATTTGCTCCATATTGTTTCAACAGTACAAGAGTGCGACGCAAGAAAAGCTTCATTCATATTCTTCAGCTCGGTTCATAAAAAATTTATTCACCATTGACCACTCACCATTCACCTTTTTCATTCCGTTCTTAAACTCTTCACAGGATTAGTAATCGCTGCCCTAATGGATTGAAAGCTTATCGTGATCAATGCAATTACAATAGCTGTTAACCCGGCTGCAGCAATCATCCACCAACTGATTGAAATGCGATAAGCAAAATCCTGCAACCATTTTGTCATTGCCCAATATGCAACAGGAGATGCGATAACGATTGAGATGATAACCAGCTTCACAAAATCTTTCGACAGCATTGCAGTAATACCGCTTACACTTGCGCCAAGCACTTTGCGTATGCCGATTTCTTATCTTTACAGAAACGATAGAAGAATTATATTTTCCCAACACAAGGCAAAGCGGTGTTACATCCTGCCGCATAGATTCAAAATTGAACTCTTCCATTACACCTATCCCCGTAAATTTTTGCCATCCATTTTCTATGCGTCGACCAACCGGCTTTTTTAAACCAAGTTTTTTTGCCATCGTTTGATTGATAACTGTTGCAGCAGAATCTGAAGCCATATCTTTTGAAAAATATCTTCCTTCAATTATGTGCATGTCCATTGTTTTTACATAGTCATAATCCACCTGCCATTTCTGACCAAACTCACCAATATCTTCTTTTGTTTTTCCTTCTTTGTAAAAAGTATTGCCGTCTCTCTTTGTGCCGGCGATAGGCAGATAGTCACTTATAGAAACACTTTTTATTTCAGAAGATTTCAGTAACTCATTTTTAAAAGTTTCAATTTTATCTTCAAGCGTATTTGTTCCTTGCACAAGCAACACCTGGTCTTTATCAAAACCAACTTTCTTATTAAGTATATATTTCGTTTGATTGTAAATAACAAGTGTACCGATAATAAGAATGATAGAAGTTGTAAACTGAAAAATAACTAATCCATTTCTAAGAATAGAATTTTTGCTGCCCTTGCTTAACTGTCCTTTCAAAACATTGATGGGTTTAAAGGACGACAAATAAAAAGAAGGATATAAACCCGCAATAACACCAATGATAATCGCAGCTACAATCATCATTGGCAGTAACCACCATGCAGTCCATGGAATGGTTAACGATTTCGCAGCAAGCATATTGAAATAAGGAAGTAATAATATAGCGATCAACAAACCCAACACAAATGACAAAACACTAAACAATAAAGATTCGGTGAGAAATTGTTTTACCAAACTGCTGCGATGCGAGCCCACTACTTTTCTTAACCCAACTTCCTTTGCACGGTTAGCAGATTTTGCAGTTGATAGATTTATAAAATTGATACAGGCAATCACAAGAATAAAAACCGCAATCGCGCCAAACAACCACACAAACCTTATATCACCTTTATCAAGACGATCATCAATATTGGCGGAGTAAAGACGTATATCGGTTATAGGTTGTATAAGAAGTTTTGCATTCTTCGCAATATCATCGGCTTGCTTGTCTCCACTTTCTTTTAAAACAGGAACATAATATTTGGTCAATATCAACTTTAGCTTGTTTTGAAATTGAGCAGGATCTGCGCCCGGCTTCAGCAAAACATAAGTTGGATAATTACTCGCCATCCATGTTGTTTGTTCACCATCCCAGAGTTGATGCCCCGTCATTGTTAAAAGAAAATCGTAATGAATATGAGAGGTCTTTGGAAAATCCTGCATTACGCCACCAATTTTATATAGGGTCTTGTTGTCATTGTTCAGAATCATTATTTTTCCAACGGGGTTTTGATTGGGAAAATATTTATCGGCTTTGCTTTTTGAAATAACCATCGTGTTTGGTTCGCTTAATGCATGTGCCCTGTCGCCATACACCATTGGCACCTGCAGTATATCAAGCATATCCTGGTCTGCATAACTAAATCGCTGTTCAAATGTGTTTTGTTGAACATCAGCACGTCGTAACTGGTTGCTGCCTGCTCCATAAAAAAGTGGGGCGTCCATAAAACGGCCAGACTTTTCCACTTCAGGGAAATCTTCTTTCAATGCCTTTGCCATAGGCGCGGGCCAATCTGCACCGGTTTCAACTTTACCATTAATTTTATATTCGCCGGTTATCCTGTAAATGCGATCGGCGGTTGCCCAGTTTTTATCATAGCTCAATTCATCTTTTATATATAATGCAATCAGCAGACATGCTGCAATGCTCAATGCAAAACCACCGATCTTTATTGCAGAATACATTTTCTGTTTTACCAAATGTCTTGCGGCGATCTTGAAATAATTTTTAAACATGGAAGAAGTTTTAAGTTATATGTTGAACGTCATAAATCTTTTTATGTTACAGGCTTTAGTACTTTAATCAATCCCGAATTTGCGGATGTGTCACTCCTGTCCGAGCAGTGTTCAGCCTGGCGGGCACTTGTACGTTTTGTTCTTCATGCAGCAGCTTTTTGTTATTGCTTAATTATAAGGTTTGCAAAATCACCGCTAACGCCAGGTGTGTATGACCA